>Ga0181393_1000053_pt1 | contig 33506 bp, 43 predicted proteins | sample 16SPOviralmetaG_FD_130122 | JGI IMG/M metagenome (GOLD analysis project Ga0181393, IMG submission 130122) | Marine viral communities from the oligotrophic San Pedro Time Series (SPOT) site, San Pedro Channel, CA, USA - 16 SPOT_SRF_2010-10-21 | ecosystem: Environmental > Aquatic > Marine > Strait...
AATGATTCCATGCTTTCGCCTTAATCTAACCTCGGATATCCCGTGGGAGAATGTCCGTAAGGGTAGCAAAACAAATGTGATTGAAGAGTTCCCAAATGTAAATTTTTATGATTACACCAAGGGTTTCTATAGAATGAGGGCTTGGCTTGATGGCAAAATGCCTGACAACTACCATCTTACCTTTTCCCGTAGCGAGGAGACTAGTGATAATAAAATGAAAACAATCCTTGAGTTAGGAGGCAACGTCGCCGTCGTCTTCCGTGGTTCACTTCCTAAAACTTACCTGGGCTATCCCGTAGTAAATGGAGATGAGAATGATCTGCGCTTCAAAGATCCTAAAGGCGTGATCGTTGGATTAGTTGAGAAAGGTCTTGCAAAAAAAGATGAAACTGGTTTTGTTGTCGAGCCGAAATGAGTATAGAATTTATAATAACTTTTTGTTTGTGCTTACTCTGCCTAATAACTTACAGAAAAAGATGAAATGAAATCGAAAGACTACCACACCCTCAAAGATGAGTATCTCAACAGAGCAGTTGAAAGAAAGGAAATCATTAAACAATCCTCCCAAGGAAACTTTGGGATGTACGATGTACTCCCCGCAAACATTGCTCGCACAGTGAGCGAAGCTTGCGATGGATTCTTTAAATCAAGAAACATTAGATACGGTTCCGCATGGTTCCATGACAGACTAGACAGAAAGAAAAAAATACAACAAGCAAAAGATGAACGAGACGGAGGAGACTACGGAAAGGAGCCATTGCCAGATGAAGATTAAAAACTACTTGGTGATAATGGAGGAAGTGAACCGCTTGCAGTTTGAAGTTGAAGCCTCTTCGGAGGCTGCGGCTATCGACTTGGTCGAGGTTGGAGAGGCTGGAGACCCTAACGACCAAAGGGCAATGGAGTTTAATTGTCTTTCCGTAAAAGAAGTCACTAAATAAAAACCTCGTAACTCGTTGACTATCAGCGAGTTACAGGGCGGGGGCGGCAGCTGGCCCATAACTCCTTACTAATCAGTGACTTACAGCGTTTTTTATCTGCGAGTATCTGACACAAAAAAAACCTGCGATTGTGCAGGTTGGTTATTTATTGGGGTTTATTTAGATCTGGGTTATTTGGGGTCTATATCACGACCTGCCTTATTTGTATCTTACGCTATAGTTCTACTCCCACCTTCGGTGGGAGTCAAGGAAAAAATCGCGGCTAATCGCTTATTTAGAATGTTTCGGTTGACCTGTGTTTATTTGAGGCTTTTCTCTTGACCTGCGGCGCGGCGGCTAATCGCCTATTTGTTTATTTGCGGCTTGTATCACGACCTAGCTTTCCTTTTATTTATTTGTTTTTATTGGCGGGGCTAACCGTCGCTCCAATAATCGTCGATCTCTTCATCACGATGACTGGTCCTACCACCGTTCTTAAGCGCATTATAAAGCAACAAAAAGAATAATATTATTGTGCTAAAGATGTCAAATCCGTTCATAAGTATTTTAAAATAATAAAAAAGGTATTTAAATAATTAAAAAGGCGTAGGAGCTGTTAATTTTCTCAAATCTAAGTTTTCCTGATACCTACAATAATTTCTTTTATATAACCCCCTATGATAATCTATATGCAGTATGTATACAAACGTAGGGTGATGGATAGTGTTATGTAATTACAAATGATTAGTTAAATAAATCGTAATGGGAAGGTGTATCGTTCTGATCGTTAGGCTTGTTGTGAACTATACGTTGATTTATCTGTCGTAGTAGTTCCCTAGATTGTGGTTCTCTTTCTTGTAAGAGGGTTTCGATCTCGGAGACGAGGTCTAATATATCAAACAATAAGTTTTGATTATGTGAGTTCATGGGCTTAGTAATCGTAGTCTACTGATCCTTCTCCATAACCAGTGTGGGTCTTTAGCTCTTCGAATGTAAAGCAACCCATATCTGTAAGTTCGGTTAAACACCGCATATATGTATTCCTCTTTCCTTTGGAAATATACTGCTCCCCTTGCTGTTCTGTAGACAAAGCGATATCTTTAGCGACCTTGTCGTAAGCCTCATCTATAGAGTCAGCGTCCACTATCTTACTAAAAGAAACTTTAATCTTCATTGATTAGAATCTTAATGGCTCCCCGAAATCCCTTGAGAGTAACAACATCTCCTGCTTGGGTGTGATGCTTTAACTTGGTGATAGATATTCTTTTATCCCCCCTAGTCTTAGCCTTATAGAATGTAACTTTTGCTTCGGTTCCATCAGGATACTTGCCCGAAACCAAATGCTTTTGCCCACATTCTGCCTCTGAATAATCAAAAGAGAACTTCTTGGCTAACTCACAAACTGATTTGTTTGCGTCGATAATACTCTTATTGAGCATTGTTTCTGTTATGTTTATCTGTGCTTTCATAATATACTAATTAATTTCGTGTTGGTATGTAATTCCTTTAATCTCTAAGCCGTCCAACTCTTGGCCAATCAAATCTTTATCTTCTGTTAACTCCCCCATCTCAAAGTATCTAGCTATGGTGGAATCTAATGTAGCTAGATCGAAGTCGTTGGGATCTTCTGGGTCGAAGTGCTTAATATCCTCTGAGAACTTATCATCCCCAAGCCAGCACACAGTTTTCTGCTGGTCAACTTCATCTCTTACTATAAATATCTTACTCTTCATTGTGTTTGAATAAACTTTTTGTATTCTTTCTTTACTATAGGCATAACCATATGCTCGACAAGTCTAACCAATGCCTCCTCAGTATTGTCATCATCGAGGATGTGGGATACTCCGCTGATACTAAGGGCCGCGTGGTGAACTTCATGGATCAAAGTATCCAGCTGTTGTTCCTCTGTCAACCCCTTCCTGATATAAATAACCTTCTCATCGAAGTGCATTTCACCATAGTCTTCAGTATCTTTAAAAATAATTTTAAACTCCATGCCCCCAACCAAGATCTTGGGAGGGAGCTTATATATTCTTTTCCTCTTTGCCATTAACCTATCCTTTCTAGTGCTTTTACACCTTTCCCAGTGATCTCTCTCTTACCATCAATCTTCATAAATCCATTCTTGAGTAGGTGGATCTCTGCTTCTTTCTGCAAAGCAGTTCTTGACATTCCAGTAACAGCACAGAGCATTTGTAAGGTGCAAGCCCCTCGATCTTTAAGGATTCTCATAACCTGGAGTTCGGTAGCATTGATACCAAATGGCATGATGCCCAGTAGACCACATAACTTACTCCAATCCTTTTTATTGAATGAGGCTTTGTTGTGGACTTCTGAATACGCCTTGATCTCCAAAGCTCTTTTAACTGCAGATCTAGCATTACCCCTAACAGTCTGAGAGATCTTATTGATTAAACCCTTTTCGAATGATAACCAATCAAGCTTCTTTTGGATGATAGCACCAAGCTCAACACCATCATACGGTTCGAAGTCTAGCTGGGTGAGACGATCCTTAAAAGGAGGAAACAATTTGTCCAGTTCAGTAGTGGCAAATAAGAATGTCTGCTTAGAGAAATCAAACAAAAAGCTAGATTCCCCAAATTCAAACCTCTTAGTCTTAGCATCCTCGACATTGAAGATAGTAAGAAAAGCATTTTCTAAATCTTTAGGTAGGGCATGGGCCTCATCTAAAAGAACTGTGATCTCTCTGTCTAAGATAGCGGGGATAAAAACCTGATCGAAGAACTGCTCAGCATTCCTGATCGTGGAACAATTAATCTCTATACATGGCTTACCCAGAGACTTCGCAAACGATTTCGCAAATTCTGTCTTACCAAGTCCCTTCGCACCATTGAACAAAAGAAAAGGGAGAGTTCCTGTAGCTTTCTGGGCCTGAGTATAAAACTCTAAACGAGTTTTGATTGTCTCCTGACCAATTAAACCTTCGAACATTTCACTTTTAGTCATAGGATCAGTCGTTGAAGGTGTTAATAGAGAACTGAATCTTTTCTTCAGGCTCCTTGGGGGGCTTAGCTGCCTCATCAATGGGGTATTCAAACATATCAAGCTCCTCTAATTGATCGAGATGCTTCTTCGATACCATGATATTGGCGTTTTTACCTAGCTGACTAACCAAATGCTTTAGATTCATCTTTACAAATGATGATGAGCCTTTGGGCCGTCCTCTTCTCTTGGGTGTTTCGTTCATACGCAAGCATTCTATAGGATATCGAACCCCATGCAAGCTTTTTTATGTTTTTTTTGAATTTAAATTATTACCAATGCCTGATCGTATTCGCGATTATAAAACCGCAGGTTGTAATATGCAGCAACCACCAGAATGTTCTGATGATAGCCGCAAAATCTGATTCATGTTTTTCTGTAGATATCTTTTCTCCCATCGTTTTACACCACAATCTCCAAATTCTTTTCATGTTTTTACTAATTATAAAGAAAAAATAAACTTTTTATTGAATTAAAAATCTTTTTAAAACTTTTTTATTATTTTTTATTAATTTAAAATATTGCACATGCCTTATTTGGCTAAATATCACTCGATCTGGGGCTTTTTCAGAACATTGTAGGATTTACATGAATCTTTTAAGTCTCTTATTTTGATCATAGCAATTACATCTTGATTACCTGCTCTTTGATAACGTAAATAAGGGTCACTAGGACAATAGTTTAATAACTTAAATTTGTCACACTTATGCTCTGCGAATTTCAAAAGGTCAACTCTTGTAAAAATCAACCAAGAATTTTCTAATTCTTTAGCAATCCACACGCATTTTTCAGAATATAACCAGCCTTGGCCACCCTCTACGTTTTTAAACTCGACCCACATGATATCATCTTGAGCTTTAGAATCCTTTCTGTTTTTTTTGCTCCTAGATTTTACGTTGACAGTACTATTATTAATGTGAAAATCAAAACCATGAAGTTTATTTTCTTTTGGGGTAGCTTCTCTAATTTTATAACCTTTACTTTCGAAGAGTTTTCTAAAATTAATTTCAGCTTTCGAACCCCTTCGATTACTTTCTGTATTTTTATGTTCGTTATAACTCATAATATCTTAATTAGTGCGCCTGACTGGAATCGAACCAGTGACCAAGGGTTTATGAGACCCCTGCTCTAACCGCTGAGCTACAAGCGCATTTAAAATCATCATTTATATTTCTCAGCCCAAGGAGGCTCTTGGTTTTCTTCTTCGACCTGAAGAGACTCTTCATATTGATTGTCTATCATTTTGTTATGAACTTGCCTCTCTCTCCAAGAGGGAGGGTCAAGGACTTTGGGGTCGATCTTACTATCATCCTCAACAAACCATTGAGCAGGATGGAACATCTTCTCCTCAATAAACCTAAATACACTTTTAAGCATCTTCATCTGTATTAATAACTGAGTTAATACTTACTTGAGAGTAACCCATAGACTTCAGCATGGGGACAACCATAGTGTCCATGAAGTCTGGAAGGGTCATGTCGTCCATTGGATGCTCAAGACTCAAAGTGCTTTGCATAAATTTAGGATCTCTCTTAGAAGACCAATTGTCTGTCGTTGGTTCGTATGTTAATCTCATTTTTTTTTTATTAGTTAAAATGGTTTTTTTTCTTTAATATATTTAGTCAATGTTTTATTACCTTTAATATCATATTCAAACCACCACTCTTCAGTGTAGCCGAATGATCTGGTAATCCTATATATAACACGCCCCAGATGGTCTAATCGTAGATTCTCAAACATATTAGTCTAGTACTATTTCACCAGAGAATACTTTACGCCCTAACTCATTACCATCTCCTTCGATTCTGTCCCCATTAGAACGGTAAGCTCTAAACCTACGGAACTTCTCACCATTTATCCAAATGAGAGATATTTGCTTCTCACCATTCTCATACCAGCTATCGAAAGGGCCATGAAGTTTACCTGCATAAATCCCTGCTTTAGCTAAAATTTCTCCATTGATATGGTATCGGATAGAAGTGCCAGAGAATAAATTATTTTTTATCATATCAGGGGAACTGTAGAAGGTATTTGTCATGACATCGACGAATAGCTCTTCCCCGTTTACAGTCGGACCTTCGGGATAATCAGCGCCTCTTTCCACATACATCTCTGACCCGAATTTAAATAGGAGGCTGATAATTAAAAGGGCGAATGATATTTTTGTTATTTTATTCATGATTTTTGCGGCTTTCTGCTCTCTTTTTTAGGATTTTTTCTCTGTTGTCTTGATAGTATTTTTTATTGTAGTCGCTGACTCTGTTTTTAAACGCCCAATATTCATCTGGCGCTTCATGTTTGTTTAGTTCCATCTTACGTAAGTAACTATACTTGGTTTCTTCGTAATATTTGTTTTGATATTCTTTTTTCTGCTCCTTGTTCTTCTGGTAATACTCTTGAGCCTTCTCTTTATTCTTGAGGTAACGCTCTCTACGTTTCTCTGGGTTGTATACAATCTTTTTAATCATGTTTTTATACTGGTGAATACCAATTTGGAGCATCCCTCTTAGTCCATTTTGCGAAGCGAGACTTGTCATAGTTGTAATACTCTCTATATTTCTCAACAATAGAGAGGTTCTCAAACTGAGGGTGAGTGCGACATCTCTGATCTTGACTAATCGCTACAGCAAATTCTGTAAGAGGCCCATATGGGACAGTTGACCTATGCATATTAAGCATACACCACTGGATAAATTGGGCAGAGAAGTGTTCTTTATCTGTTCTAAACCTTTTTTCTCTAGCCATAGCCATACCATGACGGATTAACCATCTCATATTCTCTTTGGTTTTTACAGCCCAGATACTACATGGGTGCTTGGCATACGAATGTTTGCGAGGATTACCTTTTTGACTTCTTGGGCAATCGGGTTCAGCCAAGGTCTCAAGCGTAAAGCAGTTAGCTAACATCTGAGCAGTCTCAACAACCATCTTAGATACATGCTTGTCGCAAAGGTTTTGCGCTGCCTTGTAGGGGTCTTTATCTGTAACGAATATGTTCATATCTCTCAGGGGTTATGTCCTAATTTTCGTAGTAGGTCAAGGCTATTTTTAAGAAAGATTTTTACTCATCTAATCTCCAATCACATTCCCAATCAATTAATTCTTCTTTTGTTTTTCTAGGATATTCTGGTCTAAAACTAAGGTCATTTGTTGTTATTAATGTCCTCTCATCATCATTAGTAAAGGTATCGTTATTACTATGTACTCTATAACAATAAACTTTCTCATTTAGAAAATAACATTTATCCTTACCAGCCATTTCAGCCATAGGTATATTTAAAATTATATCTTCTGGGAACTTAAACCAGAGACCATTCCTATATCTTAGGTCTTTATTTTTAATATTTTTATATAGAAAAAACTTATGAGATCTAAAATGAGTTATACAAAACCTTTGATTTCTTAAAGATTTTGACCAATCTACTGGAGTTAAATGTTCTGGAGCCGCTAATCTATAGAAACTCTTCTCTGTAGCAACGAACCCTCCATAAGAAAACCAATAACCTTGAGAATATATTTTTTTTAAATAGCATAAAGCATATTGACTGCCAAGATAATCATCTCCATCCAAAGTGACAACAACATCTTCATCATTAGGTTTAGCGTGATTAATAAAATTAAATGTTTTATTATAGACTGCGCCCATATTTTTATCATTTTTAATAATTTTTATTCTAGGGTCGCCATTAGCTACTTCTGTAGCTACTTCCACAGACTTGTCCGTACTCGCATCATCAGTGATATACATCTCCCAATCAGTTTGCTTTTGGGATAAGACGCTTTCGATGCACTGACCAATAAAAGACTCGCAGTTATAACAAGTAGTTATTATCTTAAACATTTTTTAGTTGATTTTTTTACATTAAAAATTATTATCGCAAATATTTAAAATACAAGAATTGTATTATATCCTTTTGATTTTAATTTATACCCCAAAGAAGTAAATAACCGAACTATTTTGTCTACATCTTCGCTTTTACAATTCTCATTACTTTCAAATTGTATTTTTTGTGGGAAATATATCGATGGCAAATAAGAAATATAATTATATAATGACTGCAGTATTATACAATCATGGCCTTCAGTGTCAATTTTTAAATATTTTACATTTCTAACTTTATTCTTGTAGAATAATTGATGACAAGCAATAACCTCGACCTGCTCTTTTACACACAAATTTTTCATATTATATTTTATATGAAGCGGGTGAAAGCCTCCTATACAATTACAACCTTTGAACCAATGTGGTAAATTATTTTCTTCAATAACATTTTCAGGTATATAATATACATCGAGTATCGCGTTTTTATTAGAAATACCCATGATTATTTTTTTTACATTGAGTTTTTCAGGTAATTTGTCAACATAATATTTTACCGCATCAACAGAAATGCCTTTAGTATTATTATCAGCCTTTTCAATTAATGTGTCGAAATTAGATGTCCCAATTTCAATAAAATTGTAATCTATAAGTTTTGTATTTTTGAATGATTTATTAATAAAATAATTTATAGGCATGTTCCCATCTAATATTTCATTTATTGTTTTACATTCTAACGCTTTATATACACTATTTACCAATACAACAAGAGGTTGATAGTCACGGATAATAGTTTTATAATTGTCATATGGTTTATTAATAAATTCAGTGACACAATCAGACCAATTAACTGGATATAAATTATCTAATCCTTCAAAAATTTTATATTTGTCAAATAATTTTGGAGTTAGATAATACATATTTTGCAACATTTCACTTCCGATATCAACCCATCCTATATTACCTTGTGTATTATGTAATTTTATGATCATTTCATTTTTCCATTTTCTCATAAAAGTAGTATTTTTTTTGCTTCCAAAAATACCATTCGATAATATATGGTTATTTTCTTTTATCAAAAAACCTTCATTCTGATCAATGATATCGAACAAACTATCTAATGAATCTAAAACAATACTATCTGAATCAAGCCATATACCGCCATAATCACATATGACATTTACTCTGACGAAGTCAGCTTGATGAGCAGGGCATAATTTGTAAAAATATTTTGGTATATTATTTATATATTTTTTTACATTTTTAGGGGTAATCAATATTACATTGTAACCCCTTCCATTTGTCGAATGTAAATAAATTAAGTTCCTAAGTATAGAAATTAATTTGTAATCTCTCCCAGTCCAATATAAAAATACATTTCTTTTAGCCTTTGGGTTCATCTTTCAATATCTTTTCTATATCGTATTCGCAAAACCTTAAACCAAGAACAACGCAATCCCATAGGTAAGGCTCTATAGTCGCAGAAGCGTTCAGTTCCTCTTTTAAACCTTTATAAATGCTTTTTTTTTGATTATTAGAGTCTATATCAATCTGACGAATTCTTTCAGCAGCCTCCTTAACTAAATTTAGTTTCTCTTCAACGCTCATTTTCTTTTTCTTTTTTTAGAATGAGCCTTTTCTTCTTCTGGGCGCACTTGAAAATCCGCGAATTGCGTATCTTTAGACCAGCCAAAAAGCTTTTTTAATCTTTCTCTTTGTTCTGGGTTGACATCAAAATCGAATTTGGGTTTTGGTTTCATAGCTTATTTGGTTTTATTCTGTTCGATCTGGGATCTTTCTTCCATCAACATAGCCTTAGCTAAGATAGCATAATTCACTATATCATCACAAGCATCTTCTACTGATTCATTAGTGACTTTTAGTTCTTTGTCATTAGTGAATGAGCGGATTCTCTGAATCTTATCGATCACACGCAACAACAACCCTTGGACTGGGTGGATGTCAAGTATAGATGACGCATTGAAATTGGCAAAAGGATCTGTAGATGATTTGCCGCCAGTATAATCACTATTTTTTTGTTCCATTATCCCACGACAAGATTTACATGTCTCGTCATGCAGCTTTAGTAACTCTTTTGTATTCATTTTATTTCTCTTTTACAAATTTACCGTCAACCATTTTACCCTTCCGATCTTTGATCTCGTCATAGGCCAGACTCAAACAATAAGTAGGATCTAATTTAAGCATCTTGGATGCGATAATAATCGTCACCAACATATCACCTATGCCATCCGCTACCTCTGGATTATCAAATGCCGATTCAGTAACCGCATCTATTGTTTCATCTAACTCTTCTTGAGTCTTATCTAACTGAGCTAAAGGATCAGCAGCATCGAAGATGCCACGTTTATGCGCCCAAAATTCTACCTTGTCTACTAGTGTCTCAAAGTTCTCCATTGTTTTTTTCTTTTTTATTTTGATCCATTCTCTGGACATGTCTACCCCAGATATCATCTGGCATTTCGATCAACGCATCTAATTGCTTCTGCAAATGAGATTGCATCCTTATATTATAGAACTCAGTCGGGAAAGTTACAAGAGTTTTTATGAAAACACTTATACAGCTGACCACGGCTAGCATCACACCAAACGTCAGGCCGACAAAAACGCTGAAAAATAAACATTCTATTTTTAAATAATTGATTTTCATTTTATAGAAAATATTAAACCTGCCCGTTTTGACTCTCAAGATGTTCTTCTTTGAAATACTTACGAAGACATTCAAGTCTATCATCAGCGTCTACCAAAAGTAATAGAGCTTGCTTAGAGTTCTTCCAGTAATCATCTGTAGAATGATCGCCTATACCCGCTGGGTGATCAGAAAGTAAATCAAGAGAAAGCAGCGCTTTCTTTCTATCAGCAATTGCTTCCGTCCAAAGCATTTCATATAATTGTTGTTTCATTTTTTTTTCTTTTTACTGCTCATCAAACGTTCTTCATCTATTTAAGACTTAAAAAACGTCAAATAATAATATAAGCGCTACCCAGGCGGTTGCAATGAATATCTATAAGAGCTTGGGGATCACCTTAAACAATACTAAGCCACGGTCAAGAGATTTTTTCAAGATTAATAAAAAAAGTGTAAATCTAAGTATGCCTCAACAATTATTAAGCGAAATACACTCCAGTGCATCAGTATCATCAGGAGACTGGTCAAACTTTAGAGCTGAAGTCACAGGCATGTATCTCTTAAGTGGCCAAGCTAACAAAGAATGGGACTCTCAACACTTAATTAGAGAATACAACAAGAATGTAAACAATAGGTATGAAAGTTGGACTGGTACTTCCCCTGTTACCACTGGACTATTTATTGAACCTTACAATGATGGTCTGAGTTATATAGGGTCGGGTAATTTCCGTAATTACCCCTAAACCTTTTCAATAGGCAACTCATATTCTTGGTAAGGCAAAAACCAATGTTCACAGTTACACAAGACATCTCCTAAAGTCACCATAGACATCCAGTCTTTTCTACCGTTGCGCTGATATCCTTTATATAAACAGTCGCTAACTTTAGTGACTCTATCGTGCATGTCACATTTGTCTTTAGCTAAATTGTAAAGATCAATGTTTTTGACATGAAGGAAAAACGCTCCCACATCAAAAGCTATCCAAACGGGAGTACCTTTCTCATTGCACCAACCAGTCTTACCATTAACGTTAGTGAACTCCAAAAGGATTCTTCCTTCTCGCGTAGAGTTTTTAATACCTTTTAAATCTACAGTCTCGCCGTCTACGATAAAATCAACATGGCCGATATCTTGCATCTTACCCGTCTTCTTTATTACCAGCCCAGACGACAAACATGAGTGATGGTAACGTTTTGTAGACTCATCCATGAGCTTCTTAGTATGAGCAACATGACTAGAACCTGACAAACCTTTAGCTTTATTAGAAATCATATAAATATCATATAAAAGTAATTAAAAATTGCAAGAAAAAATAAAAAAACCCCCCACCCATTATAGGTAGGAGGTTGATCTAGGAGAAACTAGATTATTTATTTTTCGCTTTACCAACATTCAGAGCCGCCCAGTCAATTACAGAATAGATTTTTGCCCATAGCGTTCCCTCTTTTGGGGTTGGAGTCGCAGCAGCGATTGCAGATGCAAAAGCAATTCCAGCAGTCACTACGCCAAACCAAGGATTATCTTGAACCAGTTGAATAATTACGTCCATACTGTAATTTACACTATTTAAAGTAATTATGAAGCAGTTTATTTTAATCGTTTGCTACAATAGGGTGTGGCATATCCTTGATATTGATCAGCAGGATCTAATTCCCAATCTTTAATACCAAATTCATGCACTCCAGTTTCGGCACTCATGAGATCATGGATATCTGGGGAATCCAACCTATGACAGCAGGAATCAATAGGGTTATCTTCTTCATTTAAGACAGTAATCATCAATTCTTTGTATCCATTAGGGCCAATGATACAGCTATCGTATCTATAACTCATTCCGCACTTATGACAATATAATCATGAAACTTCTTATAACTATCAGCATATTCCACACAGGATTTGAAATCCCCCGCATGGTCTACATAAGACGAATCGATAACAAAATACTTACCTTCTGGGACAGGAGATGGTTCTGATCCCTTAGCTAAATGGGTGGAGGAGATCCTCCAACCCTCCCCATCGCTCTTAACTATCGTTTTAAACCTCACAGCATCAGCAGGATGGGCATCTTCACCATACCAACTAAGCATTTTATCTAGCTGCCATTTAGTAAGGGTAACATGGGCATCCACTTTCTCTGGCGCAACGACCTTGATAGTCTCTTTAATTTTAACCTTTGGTTCTTTATAACCATGCCAAGCTGCTACACCCCATAAGGGTAAACAAACAGATAAGAATAATATTGTCTTTGTCATACGCCCTCCATTATATGGACTCAAAACTTTTTGGCAAGCACATTATTCACTTCTCTTCTAATAAGAACAATAGGGTCATTGTAAAAATTGCAATCTTGTATTCTGGCTTTATTATAAGACCAGTAATCTAAAGCTTCCTTTTCGCTATTAAACTCTGGAGTGTCAGCAATTGGTTCATATTTGAATCCTCTATCCTTCGCGATGATATGAAATTGCCTATAGTTTTTCATTTTTAGAATGCAAGCTTAATAGCTCTAGAAGTGCCAGCCAAACCTAGATAGACATTATCATCTTTAACTAAAGCAGCGGTTGAATACCCTGTTCCTAAACTCATGATACCAGAACCCTCTTTAGCTGTGGGGTGACCATCCATAAATTCATATTCATAGTCTTTCCACTGGATTTCATAAGTCTCTGGATTTATCCTGAAACATTTTGTATCAGCCCAAAATACGCTGTAAACCCAACCATCAGGAGCGAGATAGCCATGAAAGTTCTTGTTTTTATTAGCCACTGCGAGGTAGTCAGCTGGCAAATCAACCTCCTCATACGTGTCATCAACGCAATTAATAATTAAAATCTTTTTACCTTGCCTTGGCAAACAAAATACTTTGTCAACAGACTCTACATAAATCGCACCAACATATTTATGAGTCCAACCTGAAACCCCTGAAGTAGCTGGGGGTCCATCCAAATAAGAAAAAACACCAAACCTATCAATCTTAGCAACGCTAGTACCTAATACTTGAGGCATGTAAATTTCACCTTTCTTATCTACTGCTGCGCCCCATATATGATTACAAAATGTGTAACGACTAGGTTTTTGAGGGGTTATAGATGCTACTTTACCAGTATTTGTGTTGTAAGAAAAAATCTTTAAGGTTTTCGTGTAAGATGGCATGTAAATGATTCCATCATTACCCTCTGCACCAGATCTAATTTGAGGGCAAGAAGTAAATTTCTTTTCTAAATTTATAGAACCTGTCTTTCTACCTAATTTACCAATAGAAGTCTGGTAAGCTGGTAAGAAATACGTATAACCATCGGAAGCTTCGACATTCCCGATAAAGCCTTTATAACCCACACTATTCCTCTTTATAGAATCTGTAGATGTATCAGTCTCGATATGCATATCAGATTTGTAACCTAAAGAATGTATAATACCTTCGTCATCAAGAGCCATAGTGCGAGTCTTTGTCAGGTTGCCAACTATTTCGTTATCTAGATATTTAAAAGTCGGCCAAGAATTAGAGTCTAAATTAGGAATAGAAGACCCAATTCCAACGCTAGACGATCCGATACCCGTACTAGACGATCCGATGCCCGTGCTAGACGATCCGATGCCCGTACTAGACGATCCGATACCCGTACTAGACGATCCGATACCCGTACTAGACGATCCGATACCCGTGCTAGACGATCCGATGCCCGTACTAGACGATCCGATACCCGTACTAGACGATCCGATACCCGTACTAGACGATCCGATGCCCGTACTAGACGATCCGATACCCGTACTAGACGATCCGATGCCCGTACTAGACGATCCGATGCCCGTACTAGACGATCCGATGCCCGTACTAGACGATCCGATACCCGTACTAGACGATCCGATACCAACACTGGATTCAAGACTAGAAGCCTTATCCTTTAAATCCTCCAAATCCTTCAAAAAAGACTGAAGATTCTTTATCAATTTGCTAATTATACTATGGAACATGATATTATCGACCTTGCCCTCTGTATTTCTTCTTGTAATTCTTGCTAGATTTATTGGAAGAGTTTTTGTTCTTGGAATGGACCCCTTTATTTTTAACCTTTTTCTTGATTGGAGCCATTAATCCTGATGTTTTTTTAGCCATAATTATATTTCTAAGTATTTCGGAGCAATCTCAGCTATCTCCTCACAAAGACTTTTTATCTCTCTGGAAGACATTTCTCTAGCAAGCCTTTTTAATTTCACGACTTCCCAATAAAATTTTTGATATTCCTCATTCTGATCTAAATAATTTTGAGTTTTTAAATCATAGATGAAAGCGTCATAAACTTCATACCTTGTAGAGTCTATACATTTTTCTATAGGCTCAAACAAAGAATTACCCACTACGTATGAGAATATATAGTTGGGATCGACTTCTATGTTTACTTTAGACATCAAACTATATTCCACTAATGAGATTTTATTTCTACTAGAAAATTCTAATTCTACTCCTTATTTTTGAGACATGCCTACGTTTTTCTAAAACAGAACCCCCCTCTCTGCTACCAGCTCCGTTAGTATTACCTTCAATCGTGGTGACATAACCACTAGAGTCGATATCCTTGACGGCTAACCCAATATGAGAGAATGAAAATACTACAATATCTCCAGCTTTAATATCCTCATTTGTAGGCTTCCGTAAATCAACCCCTTTCGAGCCGTGCTTTCTAGCCCAGTTTTCAAAATCCCAAGCTCCTGCTGTTTGAGGTCTTTTAAATGAGACATCTTGCCCTTCAATAGCTTCTCTAACCAACCAACAGATAAAGGCTGCACACCAAGGCCATCCCTTATCAGGGTCCAACCAAGTAGCAGCTTTGTATACGTCAACCCTTGGGCCACAGTTACTACCGTCAATTTCTGATACCCCAATTTCCCCGCGAGCTAAATTAACCATCTTATCCGAAATACTACTTCCAGAAACTTCTGTTTCGTGTGTAGATAACTTAGCTAGTATAGCGTTCCAAGTGACTGGACCATCAGATCCATCAGCAGAAACACCTAATAGTTTTTGAACAGTTTTAACAACTTCTTTTTTTGATTTAAAATCCATTTTAATTATTTTTTAATTATTTTTTCAGGGTTTTTTGCATATTTTTTAGCTAATGCAATCAAGCCATTTATGATTTCAGGACTAATTACACCAACAACACCATACGAAACAGCTTTAACTAGATCACTTATGGGAGCATCATGCAGAATAAACCATAAAATCATAGAGAGTATTGCTGCAGAACTAACATTTTTTGCAAATTCCTTCCAACAGTATTCTACTTTTGAGTTTAGCATACGAGCTATCATTCCTGCAGCCCCAATTATTGGAATAACCCATCCGCCATCCATAAATTCTCTCATTAGATTTTTTAGGTCCATGTAAATTAACTTACACAAAATGCTATCAAATATGTGTATATATTATTAATATGGACGAACACAGTAAAGATATTTCAGAAGCAAAAGCTTTTGCTAAAAAATACTGTAATCCAGAAGATAGCGACATTATTTCTGATTTAGACCGCCACGCAAGAGAAACAGCGTGGGCATTACTTCAAAGGATAAAATATTTAGAAAGAAAGTCTTGTGTTTGTGAAGAATGCGGCTCTGAAGTAGAAGAAGAAACTGTAACCGAAGAGATTACAGAAGAGGAAGAGAGAGAAGAATCCCAAGTCGAAAAAAATAAAAATCAAGAAGTCAAAGGCGAAACCCCTGAGACTTCTACTATGGAGAAACTTGGAGAAATAGCTGAAAAAAATAAAGATATTTTAGATAAAGCTGCGAAAGGTACGGCTGCTGCAGCCGCTGCTGGAGCAACAGTCCAGACAGCAAGTGCTGCCACTGGTTTAAGCGCTTTTGTTCAAGAGACGGCTCAAAAAATAGGGACGATTGGAATCGCTGGTACTATGTCCATAGGTAGTGGAGCCTACTTCCAAGCCAAAACAACAAAAGAAAAAGGCACTGAAATAGCCGTTGTAGCAGAGCAGGAACACCAAGTATTTTCTAATTTAAATGACTTTACTGAGACTACAATTGGATTTCAACCCTTTGGAGGTGTTACTGAAGCAATTGTAGAATATGCTGAACAAGGTTATGGAGATGTCATTGGCACGTCTGAAGAAGGTTACGAAGGGGGAGAAGAAGGGGAAGATGAAGGGTCTGTTGGCGAAGAGGGGGAAGGCGAAGCGTCTGACGAGGCTGAAGGAAATGAGGGTGAGCCTACAGAAGAAAATAATGAAGAAGGCGAAGAAGAAGCTGTTAAAGAAGAGGATTCTGTAGAAACCGAAGAAGAAACAGAAGAAGAGGAAACAGAAGAATCTGAAGAGGAGTCCGCAGAAGAGGGGTCCGAAAAAGAATCTGAAGACGAGGAAGGCGAGGAAGAGTCTGAAGGCGAGGAAGAGTCTGAAGACGAGGAAGGCGAGGAAGAGTCTGAAGAATCTAAAGAAGAAGTGAAAGAAGAATCTGAAAAGGGTGAGCCTGAAGAAAAAGAGGAACCCGAAGAGCAGTCTGAAGAGAGTGAAAAAGAAAAAACAGATCTTGAGAACTCTGAAGAAACTATACCTATAGAAGAAGATGATCAAGTCACTCAAGTCCCTGATGTGATCAAACTCCCTAACATGATAAAAAAATAATTATTATGGAAGATTTATTCGAAAAAATCCTAGCCCCCTACATGGGATCTATGCCTGAGTTCATTATTTCAATATTAGGTTTGTTAGGAACTCTTTCTTACATTGTTCCCGAAGACAGTAAGTTAGGTAGATTATTAGGCAAGTTAACAGGTAACTTAACTAAACTTAAAAACTTTATACTCAAAAAGAAAAAATGAAACACACACTAATTATTTTACTATCAATCATCTCTTTAGCAAAATCTGCCGTGGTAACCTCTGTAGAGGGTAATATACTTATAATAGACCCAACAGGGAACCCAAATATTAACCCTGTAGTTAATCCTCAGAAACCCACCCAGATTAGTAATGAGGAAGTTCTAGATATAGCTGAAAGTGAAGATAAGAAATTAGATATGGTTATCGTTTGGGACGCAGAAGAAGAAGATATTTATGATTTTTATGATGCCCCAAATTGGGATTTTTCAGAATCAGATTTGAAAGAGTTAGATCGAGATTCTGCCATCTCTAACATACTGACCATAACAGACGCTCTTATACTTGAAGACAGTCCTTCTTATTCAAATATTGAGATTGCGGATGGGTTTTCAGTTACATTAAAATCTACCTCTTTCACCTTCCAAAACAACAATGGTTTTACTGGAGTGAATGATGATGACGATGTTGTTTCTACTTTGAACATCTTTGAAGGCTCTGACATGGACGCTATGTTTTCCGCAATTGGGCTAGAAATAAATGTAGATTCAACTAGCAGCTTAACACTACGAGGGACTGGGGACTCAATCAATAGTCAAATCGAAAGATCTATCGTTAATTTGTCTCCAAATGCCAAACTCACTTTAAGTTCGTTAAATCAGTTCGCGGTACAAGGTGATGATATTTACTTAAATGGTGTATCATTCTCAAAAAACCCTGATATTTTAAAATTTAATGGTAATACAGGCACTGCAATTCCAGAAGCGCATTTAATTCTCTTGAGCGCAGTGTCCTCAATATTACTTTTAAGTCAAAGAAGAAGATCGTAATACCTAATTAAAACTATTTTCCACTGGGAAAATAAAGCTGCCTCTCAAGTTTGCGAAACCTACCATCAGAATGCCAAACTTCATTTTTCTGCGGAGTGTAAATACCTTCTTCAGTCTGAATCGGCTGGCCCCTCTGCAGTTTTAGAGTAGAAGGTTGATAAATGTTTAAATCTTGAACGCTCTGAGATAAGTCTTTCGCGCAAGAGGTCAGCCCGATCAGAGTCATTACTACCGCCGCGCTGCCTAAGATCTTCGATTTCTTGAATGATTTCATATTCTAATTTCTTGTGTTTATTGTGCAAATCATAGTAAAATTGTTTATTTTTAAGAGCTAAAAACAATTCTAAAGATTTTAAAATAGATTTTATTAACGTCAACATTAAGCTTCGACCCCATGAGTATAGATTTTTTTCTCTGTTCTCTGTAAATCATCAGATACTTGAGTTACATAACCATCGACTGCTCTTGCACAATCAATAGCCCATTCGCGAGAACCTTTTAGTTCAGCACTGTAAGCGTGATGGTATTCACCTTTTCGAGTGTAGACTTTGTAAAGAATTGTTTTTGTTTTCATTTGTTAGGAATAAATTCTAAAGAAATATTACCGACATTCTGTTTATTGTCTGACAGATGTCCATAGATAATAACAGCTTTAGATAAAAAATCAATACCTTTTTCATCTAGAAGATAAGTATCCTCTCCGTCAGAGAACTCTCTTAACAGCCCGTGCTTAATCTTTTTTGTTCCACGTAATAAAAGATCTTTACCCATTAAATGAGCAGTAGTCTTATTAGCCCCTACAACTTTAAATTTAATTGTCATTATATCTCTATTACACCAAACGACGGTATTATCATCGTCGTTAAATATTATGAGTTTTTTATCGTACCTTTCAATCCATTTTTTGTAGGATTGGACTTTATATTTCCTTCTTATTTGGCTCTTAACGTAATTTTTACCCAAAGTGAGCATCGCATAATCTAAAATATTCCTCGTAGCAGCCATGAGCTTTAAACTCCCGAAGTTTTTGCTAACACCAAATATAAAAGTCAAGTCTAAATAATCTCCAGATTTTAATAAAAAAGCAGCGACTTTAAGTTTGGAATCCTCTTCAACAGTATAAACTTCAGAAGTTTTGCAATAAGTAGCGAATAAAGTTTCTATTTTCTGCCTCCTTAAATGTGGTGATCTTATATGATCTAAATCATAAGGCTTAGAGCTTATGAAGAAGTTATAGAATTCAATCTCCAATTTTTTATCATACCCTTTTAGATGTGTAATTTTCACTTCTTTTTAATATTATATACTAATAAAGTGTAAATTAAATTATGGCGGAAGAAGGAAAGAATAAAGTGGCGCGTAGTCTATTAGATTTACAGCCAACCGCAATATTGGAAATGTTTAGGGTGTACCCTGACAGAACCAATAAGCCAGATCAATGGCTAGGTTTCCACGGAGGGTCTATATATTCCGACTGTATAACTTGGCAAGGTTACAAATATGAACCTTTAGCTATGGAGACCGAAGGCTTCGACATATTGGGGGATGGTAAATTAGCAAGACCTAAAGTTCGGGTCGCTAATGAAAATAATATTATAACTCAACTATTACAGGTTCACAAAGACTTTAAGAACGCTAAATTTGTAAGGAAGAGAGTCTCTGTAAAATTTATTGATGATGAAAACTTCGAAGGGGGTAACCCCTTTGGAGAACCTGATTCCAAAGCCGAATTAACAGATGAAACTTGGTTAATGGGGAGAAAAACTCAAGAATCTAAGCTATTTGTAGAGTTTGAATTAAATTCACCATTAGACCTTGAAAGTTTTAGTGTGAATTCTAGAAGTGTTGTCGCTAAATTTTGTTATTGGCAGTATAGGGGGGAAGGCTGTAGATACCAAGGTCTACCTATAGAAAAGGATAATGGAGATGAGTTCCAAGATCTCAATGGTAATGGAGTAGCTCCAAATTATTCTCCACCAATCGGTTCGCCAGTTTCATTTTTTGATGACCAATCTGCTATATGGAGCAGCTCAAGAGACTACGTTAAAGGCGATGTCGTTATAACGAAAAGTCCCACTATTTTCCTAGCTAATCCTAATCCAAATCTAAAAGGAGAACCTTTAAAGACTGTTTACGTATGTGTTCAAAATAATAAAGGGCAATCCCCAGAAGGAAACCCTAGTTTTTGGCAAAGAGACGGATGCACAAAAAAACTCTCGGCATGCAAGAAACGATTCAATACTATTGATTTAGTAGGTTTTAAAGAGAGCCAAAATATCAATAGCGGTTTTAATGCAGTCAAAATTTCTGGTAGGAAAAGCGATGGGGATAATGTCCCAACAAATACAGGGTTATTTCATACTACAGTCCCAGAGTTGACAGGTCAACTCACAGGTGAATTTACTATTATGGGATGGGTTAATATCAATATCAATAGCCCAGTGGGAGCTGGAGTTCTGAGCACTTCACCAAGAGACGACCAGTTCTGGCCCAATACACAATATCTAAATATCAATGCGAATACTAGCCTACTTAATGTAAAAGGTTCCTCAAACTTCAAAAGAGGGAATAAGACCAATCAAATATCAGCTAGTTATTTTGGTTATAAGATAAGCTCAAGTACGAATCATCCAAATAGCAATGCTTATAGGACTATAAATCTAAACGAAGAGCAAAGTGCTGGAGACCCAAGAGAATGGGTGCAGTATGTAATAACACATAGTAAAGACGATTCTGTTATTAATGGGGCTGGGGAAGACCAGAACACATTAATTAAATTTTACGTGGATGGGCAACTTCTATCCGACCCCAAAAACGCCAATACTATTAGCACCGCAAACGCAGCGGGTAAACAAGGTAATTTCGCCAGTTTAACTCAAAGAAAAAATATGAATTGGGGTACTAATGGCGAAATAGCACTACCTCAAACATTTATGTTGGGTGCGGTAGAATTCTATGGAGGAAGAAGAGGTTATGAACTCCCGACAACACCTCACACAACTTCAATGAATGGTGCGCTTGGGCCTTGGGCAGTATGGAACAGGCCCATCAACGACGAAGAAATAAAATTCCTATATAAAAGTATACCGAGCCCTAATAACTTTTCCAACACTTTAGATTTCGCTCCTAGAGATTATTATGAATGCACTGGAAGATTTGCGACATTAACAGGAAGTGGTGATGGGAAACAATCCTACGCAAGAAATAGTCTAGTTGCTTGGTGGGATGCCTCTACTGGACTAATACCATCTACTTCAGATATAGGGATGCTAGATATACACACAGGAAATCTTCATTTAACGGGTAGTGGAGAATTCACAGGAATATTCCAAGAGTATAAAGAAGCCCCATTAACACTTTTACCCAACCCCACCCCAGAATTTCCTAACTTCGGAGGATTTCCTGGAACTGATGGATTTAGTTATGCAAGAGATACACAGGTGTAAAGGAGAAGTCACTGCACTCCATAAAATAAAAGAAATGTCTCATAGGCATTTCACTCAAGAGATATGTGGGTTTCTAGGCTACGATAATGAGAAAAAAGAATTTATTGTCCAGCGCGAAGACAATATAGCTGAAGACCCTAGATCACACTTCCTTATCAACCCTTTGAGTTACCTACTTTTCAAAGACTCTTGTAGTATGATAGGAGTTTTCCATAGTCATATCGTGGGAGATGAAAAAGAATCAGAATTTGATGTGAAAATGGCAGATAATTGCTGCCAACCATTCTTAATATACAGTCTTAACACAAAAAAAATAAATATTTATACGCCCAAAACCATAGAATCAGATGTAAATATATTGGAAAGGGTAAAGGCTGTAAAATGACGATAGTAAATATACATGGAATTCTAGCTAGAGAGTTTGGGGACTCATTTAAATTAAGCCTTCCTAATCCAAGAGATGTCTTAGAAGCTATAGATTGTAATAGGGAGGGTTTTCTGCAGAGATTGGTGCAATTACAGAAACAGGGGTTTTGTTATGACCTTATAATAAACAAAAAGAAGATCACTAATGGCCCAGATATGGATAACATATCTAATCCTAAAACTATAGACCTAGTCCCAGCTATAACAGGTAGTGGAGCTGCAATGGCTCCAATTCTAGGGGCTATCTTTACGGGCCTAAAAGGTAAGGCGCTTGCTTTTGTAGCCTCTATAGCTAATGCCGTACTTTTTGCATCAATTAGTTATGCATTAACACCTAAACCAGAAAATGAGGCTTTGGAAATAGAAGCTGATGGATCAAAAAGCTCCCTTATTTTTACTAATACAGTAAACATAGCCAGCCAAGGCTCTCCAGTTCCTATAGGTTATGGAAGATTAAAAGTAGGCTCACAAGTTGTGCAAGCCACGATAAAATCTTTCCCTCAACACCAAGAGCCTTCAAAAGCTCTAGGAGCTGATAGAGATAATCCAAATTTTATAGGTAATAGACCATTATGAAACACCTCCTTAAAAAGTTAAGTATAGCAGGGGCAGGAGGTAAAGGCAGCAAACCAAAACCCCCTATTTATAAACCGCCTGTTATGGGAGAGCTTCAATATGGAGCTTCTCACAGTTATGCCGAAACATTAGATTTGGTAAGTGACGGACCTATCGAGGGAATTGTAAATTCAAAAGGAGAATTAGTAGACGGTTTAAATATCTTACAGGGTATTTACTTAGACGATACACCTGTCGCTGTGACTAATCAATTAGCGACAAAGGCTAATCAAATCACGACTTTAGAACTCGAAACTTTTGATTCTTTAAATATGGAATTGAATAGCACAGAAGGAGTTTTATATCTGAGTAAGTTTTTCCAAGAAATAGCGCAGGTTGACAAAAGAAGCAAAGCTGGCAAAATAACCTCTTTAGCATCAAACCCAGCAGGGCCAATAGACACTTATGAGTCTGACTCCTCAAATAATGCCAACATGGTTTATATGAGGACTATGACAAAGACCCCAGAAGTAAGCGGAACTTTCGTAGGACCACCTATTTTACCCCCTTTTAATAGAAACCTAGAAAATTATGCTATTTTTATAAGGCAATTCATTAAATATAGAGATTCGGGTACAGCTCAAATATTCCCCCTGTATTTCAATGAAAATTTATTATCAGCTAGTGATGCAAACGCAGCTTACAGAAATGATAGTCAACCCAAAGGGGAAATACAAGAAGGTAGTTTAATATGGACAGACAATTCTTCTTTAAATACTTCGAAATTTCTATTATCTTTAAACCTTAGTATCTCGCCTAAAATATTTAAAAAAAATAATGAGATTCTTACTAACTTAACATTATCAGATCTTAATACGATTTTAAATTTATATAATAATGATGAGGCAGGGGAAGTAAATCAGCCGCAAAAACAATTAGCAGCTAAAGCTTTGTCAAGGATAGGATGGAACGAAGGTGCTGTAGATTCTCTTTTATCTAATTACTTAAATAGCAACGGTCAAACTGAAGGAGTAATTATATGTAAAGTAAACTCATCAAACGCTGATTTAAACAAAAATATATTAGACGGGGATGCATTGATGAAAATGGAGACCGTGCCGTTTGGAACAAAAAATGGGTTAAACATCACAACCCGACTAAAAAATTTAGGCGCAAGAGTCACAGATGTTACTTGCCCAGAAATTTTAAGCGATGGAACACTAACTGGAACTATGCATGGTTTCTTGATTTTTGAATTCCCCGTGCAAAATCAAGTTGGTGATAATACGTTCAAGACCACAGACGGAGTGGCTCATGATTACGGAAAAACCTACACATTCCAAATCCCCTCTTACATCATAGAATTACTAAAAGATATAAATTCATTCAAATATGGAAAAAAAATTGAAGACGGATCAAATTCTACAATTTTGCCATTAGATTCTACAATCAATTCTATTCAGAATAATCAATTAAAGTTTAATTATAGTAATGTATTAGCTGAAATACGCAAAGGAGAAGAAAACCAAACACCCTTCGATAACTTTAAAAAGGTTTTTATCGATCACCCTTACGGCAGAGAATTGTTCGGGCCTTTTGGGACGGCCACAGCCGAAGGTCAAGCAACAAGGTTAAGCACAGAAACTAGTGACCAAGTAAACGCTCCTCAACGTGTCTCTGCTAATAAAGAGATGCTAACTAGATCTGAGGTTTTAGAAAGAGATGCTACTAATTTTAACGCAGATTTAGGTCAAGATGGATTACCTACCTCAGAAGGAAGTGATGATCTAAGAGAAGATGTTGAGGGAAAAAATCGTAACTATTCAACTTGGGGCAATAGCTCTTTCCAAATATTTGACGAAGAACCCATTCCAGTCGTCCACACAATTTACAATCCTAATGTAGAAGAGGTTTTTATCACTTTAGATGTCTCCTCCCTAAGAGACACTCTTGTTAGAGATGTGAAAGGTGTTAAAAACAACAATCTCGCAGATAATGAAGATTTAAAAACAGGCACGACTTTCCCAACAGTTTTAAATATAAAAGTAGAAACTGGTTTTATTGATGACAATGGCGATCAAATAATATTTAGGAGTTACAACTATAGAATAGTAGCTTTAATAGAAGGAAACACCTTAATAGATATAGGTAATCCTGATTATAAATCATCTGGAGGCAAAGAGTTCGTTGTAGAACTAACTAATCCAGATGATAATGAAAATTATCTTTCTCGACCCTTCGAACTCCCAGATAATAAGACTTTAAAGACTACGCTTACCTCCGATGGGGAGCTAGGTATAGAAGCTGGTGTTATTAATCAGATGCAGGATAGAAAAAGATTTGTAAAAATCCAAAAACTTTCTTATGAAACTAATTCTGTTTTATTATCTAAAGTTGTATCGGTTAGTAAAGTCACGGAAATAATAAATGCAGATTTACCTTATCCCTTCTCAGCTATTGTGGGTACTAAATTAGACTCTAGATCTTTTAATAATATACCCAAAAGAAGTTTTGATTGTAAACTCAAAAAGGTTAAAATCCCTAGTAATTATTTTCCCACTAATAGAGGCATAGATAAAAGATACTATAATACTGAAGTTGAATTTCAAAACGCCACTCGATTAGAAAAGTTAATTTATAAAGGCGATTGGGATGGTTCTTTCCATGAGGAACTGCAATGGACAGACAATCCAGCATGGATACTCTACGATTTATTAACTAATGTAAGATATGGAATGGGTTCTCATATCAACGCAGATAACATAAATAAATGGCAACTTTATAAGATAGGTAAATTCTGCGATAATGTAGATAATGAAGGCAACTTCTTAGGAGTAACTGATGGGAGAGGAGGAATAGAACCGCGTTTCTCTTGCAACGTAGTATTTGATCAAGGGCAAAAAATATTTGACGCTATAAATACTATCGCATCTCTTTTCAGAGGCCGAACTTTCTTTAGTAATTCTGAAATTAATTTTGTTGATGATAGACCTAGATCAGCAGTTAATCTTTTTACTAACGAAAGCGTAAAAGATGGTTTATTTTTCTACTCAAACAACAGGAGAGACGAGCAATTTAATACTATAGAAATAGGTTACAGGGATAGATTTGATAATTACACTCCAAAAATAGAAGTTGTTGAAGATGAAGAAGACATTAAAGAGAGGGGGATCTTCAAAAAACGTATAGAAGGGATTGGTATAACTTCTAGAGCTATGGCTCGTAGAGCAGCTCAGCATCAAATCTTTTCTAAAATACGAGAGAACCAACAAGTAGTCTTTACCGCTGGACTAGAGACACTCTTATGTAAACCTGGAGATCTAGTTATAGTAGAAGATGAACTAAAGACTAACATAACTAATTTCGGCAAAATTTTAGATGTTAACCTAGAGGATCAAACAATTAGACTTAGTAATACATCCTCCTCTTTAATGACCACTGGAGTTTTAACTATTTATAACCCCACTGGTATTGACAATATTGATGAGTTGAATATAGCGGCAAATCAAAATAGGCAACGATATGATGGTTTTACTATTACTGGGAACAGTTCTTTAAATAATCAAGGTTTTGCCCCATTTACTGGACAATACAGCTTCTCAAACTACACAGATGGTTACGATCAAGTCACTGGATTTAGCACAGGAGAAACTAGATATTCTGAGTATGCTTTATATACAGGACTATCTGGCACATACTTATATTTTGAAACAGGTGTGACAGGGTGGGTTTTCGGGTCTGGAGATGCCAAATCTTTGTATTCTGGAGATTTTATTTCTAAAGAGACGGGGGCGCAAACACTTACAGAATTTAATACTGGTCAGATATGTATTTTAGATATGAATTCATCTACTAAAAGGAAGTTTGCAGTTCCTATATCATTCTCAGGCTTTGATTCAGATAGTTTTAGAGGTTATACCAGAGGTATAACTAATTCAGAGTTATCTGGTCTAGCACCTGAACAAATAATTGATATTAACGTAACTGGGATTGTAACTAATCTAGATTATGGATGTTCCCTTTCAGGCTTTGATAAACCAGAGCTTTTAAAATCTATTCATTTAGGTAGTTCAGCGAGATTCCAAATTAAAGATGCTAGCCCCTTCTTTTACAAAGTGATTTCAATGAAAGAAGAAAACCCCAATGAATATCTCGTCACTGCGACGAAATATGATACTGGCAAATTTAATCTTATTGATAAAGATATAAGTATAGAAAACAAAGCTAATACATTTAGCTACCAAGTAGCTCAAACGATCAATGGGGTGGTCTATGAGACTTTAGAAACTCCTACCTTTGTGGGAGAAGTGACAACTGGAATACCCAACGTCTCAGATCAAACCTTTAACATATCAGGAAATTGGAATGCTGTAACTAATAGCACTGGTTATGGAGTAAGACTTACCCTACCAAACGGTCAAATATTTAATACTAGCACGACAGATACGAACATTTCTCTTAATGGATTAAATCAAGTAGGTGTGTTCGATGTAGGTGTAAATGCCCTTGGGAATATGGGGAGAAGTTGCGGTGGAAACGCATACTATGATTCTCCATATATAAATACTGGATTATTTATTATTTACGAAGATTCACTAAATTACACTAAATCCTTTTTAAGTAACATAACTATTTTATAATGAACTACACGGGATATTCAGTATTAAAAATACCTAAGACTGGGGCAGCTTTTGCATACGCAAAAGAAGCAAGAGATTTCGCTACTGGAGCTACAGGAGCAGGAGGTTATTTAAGTTCTGACGCAACTACTTCTGGATGGACTGATGTGCGTTTTGTGAGCGCAATCCTAGAAGGATCTAGCTCTTTACCTTTATCTATAGGAGCGACTTACTCGAATCTTTATACTGGTGCAGCCACCGTGATTGGAGGCTCTACCCCCATCGGAGATTTGAGATCAGAAGATGGTCCTTATGTTAGTGTAGGAAACAGCTCAGTTTATTACACCAAAAAAAACCAAGAATATGGCGCAGCTTTTTATGCCACTTATATCGGAGGCACAAATTCAGCCCCAACAAAAATTGGTATAGGAACCAGCAGCAATGAAATTAATACAAGCGGTTACTATGAGGGCAATTTCACCACCCGAAACATTAATGAGTTTGAGAGTAATTACACCCCAGATCTAGACGATCCTACTAAAATAATTACAGGTAGCGGGGTATACACAAACGGAGCAGATGTATCTCTTCAATTTAATATTCTCAATAGAAATGGTGAACTGCTAACATCAGCAGCTCAAATAGCTGCCGACCCTTTTGTTAGTGAACAAATAATTAGTATTTTAGACACTGATTCAAATGTAGTGTTTCCAAACTACAGAACGAATAAAGACTCAACGTTCAATTTTTCTCGTTCCCAAAATATAGACGTTTTTGGCTCTTACAATAAGAACTTTGGAATAAGAAATGAGGTCGTAAACCAAGATGGCGGGATTACCACTGGAGAGTTTTATCTTTACGCTAACACAGCTACATTCAATGAGGTAATAGTTCAAGCTTCTGGAGAAACATCTCTAAACGAGAACCTTAGTAATCATTCCCCTCCAAACACTGGCGATATAACATCTGCAGTTGATAGAGCAGATGCCATAAAATATTTTAATGATCAACCAATTAACACTTCTGGATCTACTGGATTTATAGAGTTAACACTCAACTTCAACGAAAGCCCTAATTTTACTAATTTAGGAGATGTAAATATATGGAATGGAACATCTGGCGATTTCGACACAAACAGAGGAAATTTTGTAGGCAATTATCCATTAAATTCATTACAAGAAGGACAAAAAATAACGCTTACTTCTAATGACGGTATTAAAGAAGCTACTGGACTTTTCTTTAAGTTGGTAGCTGATAGCGATGTAGGTTTCGAACCAGAGGTGTTTACAATAGGGCCATATACCCTTGAACCTAATGTCGAAGGCCCAGATTTAAATGTCTACAATAAAAGTATCGCCCAACAAGTTATCGTATCAGATCTTTCTATTCAGGGTGGTGTGGGAGGAACTGCAACACAAGGTGGTCATTTAGGGATAGGTACGAGTGCGGTTAGTTCGTCCCAAATGTTGATTCAGGGCAACAATACTAGTGTAGAAATAGCCAATTCAGAAGGTTACGCAATTGACACTGAACAAAAATCAGCAATAGCCTCACAAGGCGGAGCTATATACTCTACAGGATCAATGATCGCGGGTGGATCAGGTCATATCATTAGTGGCGATTATGATACTATCGCTGGAGGAGCATTAGGAAATATTTCTGGAGGGGATTTTAACTTTATTGGTGGTGGATCTGGAATTGATGTAACCAACTCTGACTTTTCATCTTCACTTGGTGGTAGAAATAATGATGTAAGTGGGGCTGATTATTCTGTTATACTAGGTGGAACTACTAACTCTATTATTACAGGGCAGAGTCATTTTATCGGAGGAGGTGGTCTTAATCAAATTTCAGGAACTAATGCAGGTGCTGACGTTTCTAACGCTTTAGTCGGAGGAACAGAGAATAGAATATTTGACTGCCAATATTCGTTTATTGGAGCAGGGGCTTCGAATACAATTTATTCTAGTAACTCCGTAATTGGTGGAGGCTCCAGTAATATCGCTTCTGGTGACTCTTCTGTGGTTTTTGGCGGCACTAATAATCAAGCTCTTGCTAATAAAAGTGTGGCTGCTGGTGCTTATTCTAAAGTCCAAGCGGGACATCATGGAGCTTTTGTATTTAGTGATTCTAGTGCCACACCAGCGTTGTCTACTGGAGCGAACACTTTTAATCTTCACTTCGCAGATGGTGTTTACGTCACTGGAAACAGCGGTATATTCATAAATGGAAATCCTGTCCTTACTGGAGAAAACAATCCAGCAGAAATAGACACTTTACAAACCGTTACAAATCGCGGTAATGAAACAACAAATTCAATCATCTCTACAGGACCGTATATATCTGGAGTTACTGGATTATTTAGCGATAAGGTAGGCATAGGAACAGATACTCCATCTGAAAAACTTGAAGTTGCAGGAAACATTCTCGTAACTGGGGCTGGGAATGCTGGTCCACACCTTATATTAGGAGGTCCATTTTGCACTTGGGAGATAGAAAACCAATATGCTGGTGGAGCTAATAATGACATGTTCCGCATTAGGAACACAGCATTAGCCGACGATGCTCTTGTTATAAATAGAGGTAATAATAAAGTTGGAATAGGAACAATAAATCCGACTTCCAAGCTACACATAGAGGAGAATGGTGGCCGAGTAAGGATAGGTTCTCCGACAACTAGTTATGGTGGTATTGGTTTCGCGGCTTCGTTAACTACGGCGAATGCCGCCCTTTGGGGGACTGCTACAACAACTATAATAGGAGCAGCTAGTGCTGGCAGCATCGAGATGAAACTCGGCAACGATGCAGCAGGTAATGGCTCATTAAAAATGGAAGTTGACAAGCTTCACTACACGGCAGGTCTTGTAGGTTTAGGAACAACTGCCCCAGATACTAGACTACATGTAGTTGCTAACAATAACGTAGCAAAGCTAGAAAGCACTTCCGCAGATGCTAGATTAAGATTAAAAGCACCGAATCTGAATAAATCTTCAATTATATTTGATAAGTCAGGCACGTCAGCGGTTGGAGCAATACGATATGATAACAACAATAATAAATTATCTTTTGATGTTAATTCTGATGAAAGAGTTACCATTAATTCTAGTGGCGACGTAGGCATAGGAACAACTGTTCCGAGTAGACAACTTGAGGTTAGCGATTCAGGTGCGACAGTTGCTATAAAGGTTTCAGCTACTGACGGTAGCCAATCAAGTTTAGATTTATTAAATACTGAAGGCTCATTTAGACTTATTAATGATGGTGGGACTTTTTCAATTTATGATGATGGTGATAGCGAAGAAAGAATACGCATAAATACAACGGGTAACGTTGGCATAGGAACAAATAATCCTTCGCAATTACTCCACGTTTTTAGTTCTACTACAAACCCCACTGGAATTGGTCTACAAAATAGTCAAAGATATTATTCAGTTCGTTCTAATAATTTTTCATTAGTTTTTACTGACGAAACTGTCGCTGAAGAAAGAATGCGTATTAGTTCTTCTGGTCACGTAGGTATAGGAACAACGAATCCATCCAGTTTACTAAGCGTAGTAGATTCAGGAGGAACAGGTTTAGAATTTATACCGCAAGACGCTCATAACAGAAATATTATATTTAGTTATAAGAGATCAGCCTCCACATACAAACAATTAGTTTTAAGTGCTAATGATTTCTCTTTCGTTACAGGAGGAGTTAATGACAGAATGGTCATTGAAAACGGCGGCAACGTTGGTATAGGAACAACGATTCCAGTTGCCAGATTAGATGTTTCAACTACTGGAGCGGATGGTATTAATTTATCTCAAGATACTGCGGCCTCAACTATTTCAAGTCGTTTGTTCTTTAGTAATGCAACTGCTGGTCAAGGTGTTTCAATATACAATTCTGGCTCAAACATGAGGTTCCAGACTGGTTCTACTATCGGTAGTTCTACAGGAACCACAAGAATGGTTATAAATTCATCTGGTAACGTTGGTATAGGAACAGTTAGTCCAAATGCTTTATTAGAATTAAGTAAAGATGGTGGTGGTTCAAGCACAACTTTATTAAATGTAGGAGGCACTGGAAATGGACGCATGTTGGTGAGGCACATAGATGGAAAGCTACATTCATCTGATGCCACAGATAGCCTATATTTAAATTACGTAAGTTCTGGCCATATCTCTATGGTTAATGGGGGAGGAAGTGTTGGTATAGGTAGTAATGCTCCATCAGCAAAACTCGATGTCGCAGGAGCTGGAAAGTTTACAGGTCAAGTTACAATACCTGCAACCCCTTCAGCCTCGACAGATGCAGCATCAAAAGGTTATGTAGATTCTCAAGTTGGAAGCGCAGATACTCTCCAAGAAGTAACAGACAATGGAAACACTACGACTAATAGTGTTGGTATAGGAACGACATCTGTCGCAGGTGCAAAGTTGGAAATCCAAACTACTGCTGGTTCACCTATGTTACAACTGCGTCCTACAGGAGCTTCTACTGATATTAACCCACTGATTCTTTACAGGAATCAAAACAACGGAACAGCAAACTATCTATTAGCTAAAAACGCTAGCACTTACTTTGGGACATATAACAGCGGTGTGCCAACTGATGAGTCAGAGATGGTCAAGATTACTCCTAGCACCAGTGATGCTCCGATATTACAAATTGGAGATGCAGGATCTACAGCGGCGAGATTAGATGTTGGGGGTAATATTAGATTACTTAATAATGGTGATTCATATATCAGCGGAGGAGATGTTGGTATAGGAACAACGAGTCCACAGACAAGGTTAGATGTAAACTCTTCTACGATCAATAAAGTAGCTACTTTTACAAGCACTGATTCAACCGCATTTATACAAATTGCAGATCAGAACACCACCGCTACAACGCATGGTTATGGCGCTAATGGTAATGTATTAAGTTTATACGCTAATGACGAGGAAAGAATGCGTATTCATTCTGATGGTAATGTCTCTATAGGATCAAATTCTGCTTCTGCTAAACTAACTGTTCTTACTGACGCAACCAGTTCAGAAATGCGAACTGTAAATATCAGTCATACAAGAAATGATCCAGATGTTGCTACACAAGCAGTAAGAATCGACATGAATTTAAGTGGTGCTGACAACACCACGGATGATAGACTAAATTCAGGCTTGATATTAGACATAGATTCCTCTGCTAATGGAGATGCTTCTAATGAACACAAAATTTACGGTGTTCATTCTGATGTTAGATTTACTGGTTTTTCAGATATAGTTCGTGGTGGGTATTTTCTCGCTGAATCAAACTATACAGGAGCAAAAACAAGTCAATTAATAGGAGTTTACGGACAAGCAATACATGATGCAGCCTCTACCTCTGGAGGAGTATCAAATATGTATGGAGTTTATGGATATAGCAATGTCCAAGATTTAGGCGATGTAGATAATAGTTTTGGAGGAAAATTTTTAGTTCTTATTTCCTCTGGTAGGGGTGATGCTGATGTTGGTGTCACGAAAGGCGTTGAAGGAGAAGTTACAATAGATAAAGCTTCCACTATAAATTATGGCACAATGATTGGTGTGTCGTCAATTATAGATAATAATGAAGGATCTGTGCCTAACTTTGGTAATCAATATTTATTTAAAGGTGCTTACGAAGGAACTAAAGGTGCAAATGCATATGGTATATATGTAGGAGGTGATAAGAACTATTTTGAAGGAAGCGTTGGTATAGGAACAACAAATCCCTCTGCTAAATTAGAGATTTTAGGGAAACAAATGATTACAACGGGGGCCAATGCCAGTCCCCAAACAGAAGACTATTTATACATTGGCGGTGATGGTTTGGCTAGTGCAGACGCTGCAATATACATAGGTAATAGAGGTAATGGTTCTGGTTATGGTTGGAGAATGTTCTATGAGGGAACAGGAAGTGGGAATGACAATAAATTAAAATTTAAATCTGAAAATTTTGGAAGCCCTGTCGATGTAATAACAATGCTCCAAGATGGCAAGGTTGGTATAGGAATAACGAGTCCATCCACTATATTCCACATCGACGATGATGCTTCTACTGGGACAGGTCTTCTGCTAACTGGAGGTGGCCTTGGACAAGCACTAGCTACATTTACCCGTGATGTTGGTGGTAGTGGGTCAATAGTTATAAATTCTAGTGATTCCCGCCCTCAAATTAAATTAGCTTCATCAGCGGATACTTTTGCGTTAGGCGTTAATGGCAGCACGTTTGAAATAGCAGATAATGATAAATTAGGAACTAATCCACGATTAAGTATAACAAACACAGGAAATGTTGGTATAGGAACAACGGGTCCAAACGCTTTATTAAATGTCCAAGGAGATTCTGATCCAACAATTTTAATAAACGCTGTGACAGGAAACTCCGCAAATAGTGGTAAACTTGCTTTCGCTGAA
>Ga0181393_1000055_pt1 | contig 33212 bp, 30 predicted proteins | sample 16SPOviralmetaG_FD_130122 | JGI IMG/M metagenome (GOLD analysis project Ga0181393, IMG submission 130122) | Marine viral communities from the oligotrophic San Pedro Time Series (SPOT) site, San Pedro Channel, CA, USA - 16 SPOT_SRF_2010-10-21 | ecosystem: Environmental > Aquatic > Marine > Strait...
ACTTACCTATGAAGTTGCATACTCAAAGAACAGACTCAAAGCGTTTGAATCAGGTGCACGAATAGTTATCACAAACCACGATGCTGTAAAATGGATAGCTAAAAACCCACACGTTCTCAAAGGCTTCAATACATTATGTATCGATGAATTCACTGCATACAAAAACAAAGACTCGCAGCGCAGCAAAGCTGCATTCAAAATATCACAAATGTTTGACCATCGTATCGCTATGTCAGGCACCCCTAACAGCAACACTATCTTAGATATATGGCATCCAACTCTTATTGTAGATGGTGGAGCACGCCTTGGACCACGGTTCTGGAGCTTCCGTTCGCAAGTATGCACCTCTAAATTCAATGGCTTTGCAAACGAATGGGTAGACAAAGACGGCGCGGAAGAGATGGTCGCTGCAATGTTAAGTGACATCAACATACGATACTCTCTTGAAGATTGTCTTGACATGCCAGAACAAACAATCAATACCCTATACACTACGCTGCCAAACAAAGTGCAGGCACAATACAACACATTTGCAGAAGACTCTGTATTGTACACAGGCAAAGTAACAATCAACGCAGTGCACGCCGGGGCAAAAGTTAAAAAGCTGCTTCAGTTATGTACTGGTGCAATGTATAACGAAGATGGTGAGTCTGTAGGTATCCACACAGAACGTTACGACATGGTGATGGACCTAGTAGAAGCACGCTCGCATTCTCTTGTAGCATTCAATTGGAAACACGAGCGTGACCACATGGTAGCTGAAGCAGAGAAACGAAAAATTAAATATGGAATTATTGACGGAGACACACCTGCACACAAACGCAAAGATGTTGTTGACCGGCTGCAAGCTGGCCAGTTGCAAGTTGTCTTTTGTCATCCGCAATCTGCAGGCCACGGTCTAACAATGACCAAAGCAACAAGCATTATATGGGCCTCACCAACGTACAACGCAGAGCATTTCCAACAGTTCAACCGCCGTATATACAGAGCAGGTCAAACACAAAAAACAGAGATTATACAAATTGCAGCACGCAACACCTGGGAACCTGGAGTGTATGAAAAACTACACACTAAACTAGGACGCATGGAAGAACTACTAACTGTCCTCAACAAACTAACCGATGGAGATAACCATGGAAAAAATTAACGTAGACGAAACCTCTAACATCAATGCTTTAATTGATGAACGAGCAACAATAAAAGCACAAATGGACGGACTCAACAAACGTCTAAAAGAATTTAGGGTAGCCTTAGATCAAGTAGATCTATTGCTCCTTAAAAAACTGGATGATGAAGGCTTAAACAGAACTGCCAATGGCATAGCCTCAGTATCCATTAACGAAGACACAGTCCCTGATGTGTCAGATTGGGATGCTTTATATGAGCATGTCATAGCAACAGGAGACTTTAGTCTTATACAACGACGCGTCAGCTCTACAGCCTATCGTGAGCTTCTTAAGATGGGTGAAGCAGTGCCTGGTTTGCAGCCACGTACTGTACGACGCATAAACTTTAGATCACTTTAACAATTGACAAAGGACATTTAACAATGACTAATGAAATCACTTTAGCTTCATCAGAACTACCAGCGCATTTACAAAACACCGTAGGCGCAGGACGAGGCAACGAAGACATGGCAGCAACTGACTTGTCTATACCCCGGTTGAAACTGTTGCAAAGAACCAACGATGAGACAGATCCTCATCACCCAAAGTATATTCAAGGTGCCGAAGTAGGTAGCTTTTGTAATACTTTAACTGGTAAATGCTACAAAGAATTGTACGTTGTTAGTATAAAATTTAAACATCAGTTCCAAGTATGGAGTGATAAAAGAAAGTTTGGTGGCAACTACCCCTCTGCAGCAGCTGCAAAAGAGTACATTGCAAACCAAGACAACCCTGCAGAATGGTCAATTAGCGAGACGCACACGCATCTTCTATTGATAAAAGATGCAGAAACTGGACAAACAGACACCACCCCAGTTATCATGGACTTTAGTAACACTAAACTAAAAGTATCACGAGACTGGAACTCACAGATTGTAATGAAAGGCGGCGATCGATTCGCTGGCTTATGGAAACTAGGAACTGTCAGTATGTCTAACGACAAAGGTTCTTGGGTCAACATTACAACTGAGTTTATAGGATGGGCGCAGGAAGATGACTACAAGGCAGCAGAAGCTCTTTATGAGCAACACGCTGATTAATACGTGAACGAGCACGGATTTATTAAATCTGTGCATTCACACCTTCCTTCTTCTGTTTATAAGTGGAAGATAAGAGACACATACACCGGGGGCATACCCGACGTGTTCTACGCAGGACCCCAGTGTATGATGTTTATAGAATATAAGTATGTAAAAAACTTTCCTGTTAGATCAAAAACGAATATCAAATGTAACATCTCGGCGCTGCAGCAGCATTGGTTGCAACGCATGCACAGCCAGGGGCACAAAGTTGCTGTTGTACTAGGCGTAGGTCGTGAAGCAGTTATCATGCTTGACAAACGTTGGTGTAAACCTATAGCTAAAGAAGACTTTTTAAAAAACAGTTTATCAATAAAACAAATAGCTAAATGGATTGAAAACACATGCATATAGTAGATCTATTACCCCTAAGCATAGGGATGTCAAAGTTAAACTTATCTGAAGAAACTAGGACAACTTTCGTTAATTATATTAACGCAGAATTTAATAGTAATGATAACGGCGACACTACAGACACTTGGACTGGGGACCTCTACGGGCGTGCTGACTTGCACAATGTCAAAGAATTTAACCCTTTGTTTAATGAATTACCCTACAAACTGCACGACTACTGTAAAACCATAGGCGTCAACAGCGAGCTTTTTGACTTTCATTACGTAAGATCATGGGGCACAAGAGCCCAACATAAAAACAATACGCCCGTCCATGCGCATACATATGCCCATCTAGCAGCCGTTTACTACCCACTAGTGCCAGAAATAAGTGGTGACTTAATCATAGGAGCTGACGGTAACAAGTGCCACAATGAAATAATCCCAGATTTGTTTAGTGATGAAAGTTATAAAGACCTTTTAACAAACAACCAGCGAGTAGAAAGACACGTTAGCATAACTCCTAGAGACAACGCTTTAGTTATATTCCCTGCGAAAACTGACCATTTAACTACTTTTAATGAGTCTACAGAAATACGGTATTCAATTGCTATTGATATATTAATGACTTTAAAAAGCACAGATAACAATGAGTACTGCTTACCACCAGTAGATACCTGGAGAAAAGCATGACGCTGCAAGACGACTACCTCCCATTAGATTCTTTTTTACTTAAAGAATTGCAAAACTTTGATACTTGGTTAGAGCTGTCTGACTCAGCTACCGTATACAACGAAGGTCTTGAAGGCGGCTACAAATGGTGGGATGGCAAAACAGAACCAGTTGACATATGGCAAATGATAATTGAAAAAGTATGGGGTCACTTAGACGTAAATACTATAGCAGGGTTTGAATATTGGGCTAACGTATTAAGTAAAAACAATGAGCTAAGCTGGCACCAAGACAAGGATGAGAAAGAGTATGACATAAGCGGTAAAACTATATGTCCATCAGTAAGCACCGTTTACTATGGCTATGACCACCAAGTAGAAGGTGGCTTCATAGAAATAGGGTTACCTAATAGTACAGACAAAAAACAAACTGAACGCATACAACCTAAATTCAATAGAATAGTAACCTTTGATCCTTCTAGGTGGCATAGAGTAATGCCTATAAAAAGCGGCGTGCGATTAGCATTTCAAATAAATATATGGGAAGACCGGCCTAGTTTCCTTGAGTAGCAGTGTCAAAAACAAACGCTTTTACTTCTATATCCCATCTAGAATTAGCTTCTGTTTGATCATTTAAAACATCAAGGCCTCCAGTGCCATCTCTCTCTACCACAAGCCCAATACCATTAGCAGCAAAAAATAATTTTACTTCTTCAGTAGTTACGATAATAGTACCTCCTTCATCATTACCATCAGGGTCTGTTGTTGACCCTGGTAATACAACAATATCACCTGGTTCATAAGTATCCCCATCTGCAGCTGTACAAATAGCCCTAAGTTGAACTAAATCAGGAATCCGCCCAAGGCCATGAGCAAACGTATGAGTAGAAGAACGAAAGGTTTTTTCACGTTGGCTAGTAAACATCCGCATACGACCAGTCCCAACAAAACCTCGGTTCTGTGCGTTAACAGCGTTTGGTACATACTTAGCATTCTTTTCAGGTGACTCAGCAACTCCAGCATCTACTAACTCACGCACTGTAACGTTGCGGTCTAAAGCGTTGCCTCTTATACCAACAGACCCTTCTAACAGTTCGTTTAATTGTCGTAAGTATTGCTGCAGATTAGCATCAATAGTAGTCGGTATAGCAGGCACACCGTTAACCCTGCGCTTAGTATTCTTATCATAATCACTCATATAGCTTTCATTTCTTGTGTGCTTTGAGCAAGACAAACTTCGTTAACAGGTTTATCACCAGTAATTGTTATCTCCCACTCTATACCTAAAACACTAGGAAGCCTCATAATTGATTCGTAAAGAATAAAATCAGCTGTCCCGCTCGGTGTAGTAGTCTCCTGGTATAATACACCTGCAGCTGTTTTAGCTAAGTTAGCTTTAAATATTTCTACGCCATCTGCTGCAACAGCTATTTCTAACTTAGGTGTGGCAGAAGCACCACTGTCATAAAGCGGATACTCATCTGCGTGTACAGAAACATAAGACATACTAATCGGATAAGGAGCTACAAACTTTTTACTTTTCCAAACATATGGCAACACTGCAGTATTACTGCCGCCAAATTGTTTTATATTAACTCCTTCTACTACGTACAAATTATCGTCACTAGGATCATTGTATAAAGTTAAAGCTGTTGCGCTTCTAGTTAAATTACTTAAAGCGGACTCAGGAGTAGTAGGATCAAATTGCCAACCGCCATATGATTCACTTGGATCAGTAAAAAAGGCAACATATTTACCCTCATGTTTATTAGCTATATAATTTTGCGCTTTATATGTGTTTATCCACTGGTGGTATGAAACTAAACCAGCCGTTATTATATCTGCCCCACTAGTTGACACAGAACAAAGACCATCTGGCCCTGCATAAAATACAGACTCACCCATGTCTACTACGGAATCAACGTTTATACACGCCTGCGCAAAATCTATTTGCGTACCAACCATAACACTCCCATCATTGCCGGAGAAAAAGTATGGTTTACCTTCAGTAAGAACAAATATACCGTTACTAACAGCACCTAAAGCTACAATTTTATCTTCTACAGTACGTCTATATTCAACAGGCCACGCGTGCGGTAAAAAAGCTTCGCTAAAACAAAGGCGCGTCCCAGAAAACCCGGCAAACATTCCGTTTGCCATTTCAGTAAGGCCTTGCATTGGCCCATCTGGATATAAAAACTCGTCATCGTTAGGCGGTCCAATCCACGAAGTACTAGGTAATACCTCTCCTAAGAAAGTAGCATCTTTAGTATCTATATAAGCCGTATTACTAAATGGTATCTCATCTACAAACTGAAACAACGTATCTGCAGAACCTGTATTTGACCTATAAATTCGCTTAACCGCACCAGAATTTTCAGCAAAATTGTATTCTGAATTAGTCATTAAATTTAATTCTTCAGAGCCAATGTTACTTAAAACTAATGATTGACCAAAACCAAATCTAGTAGGTATTGACGGCGCACTAGGTGGGCCTTCTTCTCCAAAAGCAGAAACAAATGTATACACATATGAAACTAATAAAGTAGATATAGCTGCATTTGCTGCACTTACATTACTTGCCGTACCTTTTGTTTTTGAACTTATACTAACTTGCTCGCCTTCTGCAACCCCTACACTCATAGGACGCCTTGGCGTAGGTATGCCTAATCTAAATTTAGATATGTTAGCTCTAGCTCTAGTTGCACCAGGCGATGTAGTTCCTACCAATTGATCTTGGCCTGCCACAGCTGGGTATGTTTCCCCAGTCCAATATAATCTTTTAAACTTATCAGAAGTAACAGGAGTTTTTGCAACTCTAACTCTATTTTTAAATTCTAAATAAGTTTTACCAACTTCTTGATAAGGTTTTTTAACAGTTACAGTTTCGCCAGCGTACCTACTAGCTGCCCACCCAACTCCAAAACTAGGCGTGCGCTCTGTCCAAACCCGTGCTGATTGATCTAAAGAAGCAAGGCTTAAGCATCTATATTTGTAAAAAGACTCTGTTAAAATTTGTCCATTAATTGACGTAGTAGCGGGTATAGGCTCAAGTATGTAGTACTCATCGTACTGAGCAAAGTTGCCGTCTAGTCTAGCCGCATCAAACTCGCCATAATCATCATCTGTAATTGTAACTAAATCATCAACTGTAATAGTATTAGCAGTATTAGAGACAATAGTCCCTTTTGTGCCGCCTGTTACATTTACTAATGTTTTACCTATTAACAGATCATAATTAGTTGGAAAGTTTTTAGTGCTATCAGTAAGCGTTGTGCCAGATGTTCCAGAATTAGTTTTACTGCCCGTAACAATACTTTGATTTGTATCTAATACTGTATGTATACCGTTCAACACATGTACTTTAACAACATCTAATACTTGCCAATATGGGCCGCCATGCTCGTCTGCAAACGGAGTTATTGGAGTAGCCGCAGAAGTTGTAGGCGTAGCTTCAAAGTTCATCATAGTAGCAACATCACGTATGCCTGTTTGAGAACCATTATTTGTGTTATTACCATTAACTAAGGCTGCACTAATTGCACTACCATTACTAGCAATACCAAAACCTTTAAAACAAACAATATCGCCTTGTTCTAAAGTTATTTTAGATGCGCTAGGCGTAGCAGCATCACTAGCAGTTCTGTCGCCACTTGTGTTTGCGTCTGATGTAATTGCATCTTCAAACGCTAAAACGCAACCCATGTTACCAATCGCGCCTGCTAACTTACTAACTGGATGGTTAGAATGAAATGTAGTCCAATCATAAAGATAATCGTCAGCATACTCATAGTTTAAAGTAGAACCATCAGTACCCAACCTAGTTCGTTCCATAGTTTTAGTAAACACCGTGCCTGCATGATTAGCAAAATAAGGATCTAAACCAAAGCCAGACCTAGATGTCGCATTACTATCTGTAGAATCTCCCCAAGGATTATGGAATCCGCTAAAGATACCTGTAACACCCGGCATATCCCAATAGTCAGTACCGCCTTTAAAATCTGCAGTGTGCAACAGGACATTAGGCTCTACGCCAATCGTATATCTGTCACCAGCATCGAAGTTATTAGCTACGCCACTGCTAAACAAATCATTAACTGTTACCGTTTGTGCTGTAGCAGCATTATCTAGTACAACACCTGTAGCTGAATCAGTACCATCTAATTTGTAATTAGTTAAAGTAGACCCTATTAAAATATCATCTGAGGTGTTATAAGTTTCAGCGCTATCTGTCAACACAGTTGCTTGGTTATCGCTACCAGTATGAGTACCAGCACCTATAAAATGAGTGCGCTCAAAGAATATAAAAGTATTAACACCATCATATTCAAAAAACGAAACTGTGCCTGTCCTACCAGAACTACTACCAGTTAAAGTAGCTCCGACTGATAAATCAGTTCTTTTATCGCCTGCTACTTTTATATATTCAGCCCACAAAAAAGCTTCTGCACCTAAATAATTGGTATTAACATATCTAACAGGGGGGTATGCAGCAGCGCCGAACATTGTATTTGGCTTAGATATATAAGTTTTATTTACATCTGTAGCTAAAGTAGCCGTAGTAGCTGATAAAGCGTTTGAAAAACGGAGATAATGAGTAGTGCCAGGATTAAATAAACTATTAAATAAAGACTGAGTAATCGTTTTAGTCCAATAAGCACTAACAACACTACTAACTGTAAAAGTTAAGCCAGTTTCGCTTGCGTTATCAAAATCTAAAATCCAAGCACCGCCTGTTTCTTCGCCTGCAATTTGACCATCAGTAAAGTTAGAATTAGTGTATATTTTTAAACTAGTACTAGTGCCGAGATGAGCACTAGTAAACGGCGTTGTACGTTGATTAACAGTGCCGTAATTTTGATCCCTTAAAAACACATGTAAAGAATACGTAGTATTAGTAGTAGAAGTACCATAATTATAAACAGTGCTACTAGTAACATACACTGCATTAATATCATCAACTAACGTATTGTTAGAGTTGTAAAAAGACCCTTTCGTATAAAAACCATAAAGGAAATAACCGCCAGCTGCGGACGTAGGGTCTATAATTAGATCAGTATTACTAGCGTCAGTAAAAGAATCAATTTTATATTCGTATGGATATATACTTTGTATTGGAATACTTGCAGAAGTAGACGACGTAGTTACAATTTCATCTGCTGGTTGAGCTACTAATTTACCGGACTCAAAATCGACACTAGTCGCATCTTGAGCAAAGTTATTATTTAACCTTCTTGCAGATATAGCAGGTGCTACGCCATTAAACTTGTCTACTTTAAAGTACGCCATTTATTTTGCCTTCTTTTTGGCCTTTGCCTTTGCTTTTGGTTTAGCTGCTTTACGCTCGGGCTCTAAGTCATGCCGTTTTAAAACACGGAGAGATGCTTTAACGGACCCTTTAAACGCAACCCAACGGGCTTCTATAATTAATTTATATTTACTAACTAACGCTTTTAATTCTTCCCAAAAATTCTTGATCATAATTTATCCTAATGGTGATGATGCAGCGTCCAACCCTTTCCATAGGTCGTCCACTTCTTTTTTAAATGTTTGAACATCCTTCTCAAACTGTTTAATCATATCCGCCATTGCTTTGTACTCATTACGTACTTCAATCCAATCTTTTTCCATGCTATTAACTTTTGCTGTAGAAGTTGAGGCATCTGTCAAAACTTCACTTTGACGTTCTTTTATACTAAGTAATAGTGTGTCGAGTTCCGCCAGCTTGCCTTGCAGATGCCCCAGATCATTATCCTCTATTTTAGTGCGAATGGAAGCTAATTCTAGCTCCATAGGCTCTATGTCAGGTATAGATTCTATAGTATCGATCAACGTTTGTTCAATATTATCTATGCGAGATACGAACTCGCTAGCTGCCCATATGCCGCCGCCTATGGTTGTAGCAAAACTAAACAGTATAGCTATGTAAACTCCTTTAAATTTAGTGCCGCCTACGTCTAATTCTATATCTTCAAGTGCCATTACAGACCGCCTAAGTTCCCGTTTTGGTTGTTGTAATTTGTAGTCGGATTTTCGTTAGTTACATCGATTACATCTTGTACTAATTGTACAGGATCGTACAGTTTTGCGTTAATATTATATCCAGACCCCATAGAAGCTACGGTTTCTCCTGATCCATAAGAGTACGCTGAGTACATTTCATTGATGCTAACTGGCGGTGTATCATTATAAAAGCCGTCATACACCTCTGTAGTAGCCTGTGTCCACCCTATGTTGTCTGCGTTGTTAAAGAATACGCCTTGCAGAACAGTGTCAGTAGCGTTATCCCAAGTGATTGTCATTTGATCTGACCAAGCATCATAGGCAACTGTAGAGTTAGTCATGTTACTTAAAGTAGCAATGCCATCGTAGTTAATCATAGCAAGGGTTGAGCTATCTTGGCTTGCCCATAGACTCGCACTAGCCGCTTGTGCTTTATCCTCAATAACATCAAGTGATTGATTAAATGTTTGGACTGTTGATTGGTCAATCTGCACATCGTTTGCACGAATATAATTCTGAAGCTGAATACGCTCATCGTCAGTCTGAGCATTAATAGCCTCTGTGTATATTGCTTCTGCCTTTGAAATCTCTGTTGCCGCGCCTGAAAACATTTCAATAGCCGCTTCCATCTGATCCATATTCTCTTCATAGCTATCCACCAGTAAGTGTTGAGCTGAATAATAATTGGCATTAGCCGTGTCTAGGATAGATTGATTATAGTAGGCGACCTCCAGAAGATCTATTTTGTGTGAGTCTGTACGCCCCGCCACTGGTACAATTGTGCCTGCGACGCCTGTAGGGTCAGTTGGCACGCCCATCGCCATCTCTACCACGCTAGCCTGGGCATCGCTGACCTGTGTATTAATGTAATTAGCAGTGTTAACCAGCTCTTGTATCTCTACAAAATCACCTGCGGGACGTAAAGGATTTATATTAGGGTCAATAAGACTGCCAAAAGAAACAGCTTGAGGATAGTAGACACCTGCATCACCGCTTACTTGTGCGGAAACGCTCGCTAATAGACTTATCACTACCGCTTTCTTTATGTTCACCATTTGTCTCCCCATTGATGCCTAACGCAACATCAAAATATTCTTTGTTTGCTTCGTAATCCCTTACAAAAAGTGTGGGTTTACGCTTCATCATTAGGTAAGCATTCTTACCTGCTACTACTTTACCAGCCACAATAAGGGGGCATGGCGTCCCTGACTCAAACATACTCATCCAGTTCTTATCACTTTGGCACATCCTGGTTATAGCCGCTATCTTCATATTAAGCGTAAATAGCATTTGTGCATCTTTACGTCTGTTGCACTCCTCGTCTTCTACATATTTACCAGAGCTTATGCCTATCTGTAAGGTAGATACACCGCCGCTAGTAGACTTCAAACAACTATCGTTACCACCTGACATCAGGCTTGGCGCTACTGCACTGGCTACAGGTATCTCGCTAGCACTGCCCGCACCGTTGTATTGATTAGTATTAGTAGTAGTCTCATTGTTGCTATCTACTGTAGCGCCCTGCTGGTTGGTGTTTAAATCACCCGACTGCGTAGAGCTATTACCACTGTCTGTTTGGCTATGAGATAAACTGGGCCAAAGTAAAAGCAGCCCCAACAGTGATACTAATAATAATCCCGTACAGCCCCCAGATAGATTTTTGCAAGAAGTCGAACTTTTCTTTTCCATCATCTAAACGTTCCTTGATGTTGTCTAATCTAATAGCGCACTCAGCTTCGTGCTTCTCTAGCTTAGCTAGTAATTCTTTAATAGTCATTTATCTAAAACCGCCTTTCTATAATTACACTCTTGGCCTGTTACATTGTACTGCTCAAGTGTTGGTGTTGTTAAAGAGTATCTAGTGTGCATTTCAGTTTGATAATTTTCCATTGGCGAGCCAACTAAACCAGATGAGACTTGCTCATCTAAATCTTGCGTTCTAAAAAACTCAATACCCGCCTGTGTGTAAGCATCGCTATAAACGTAAGCCTTGCTACCATTAACATCTTTGCCATATATAGCAAAATCCCAAGTCAATGTTTTATCTTTTACTCTACCTATAGACATAGCCACTAAATAGCCGTCATCTAAAACAGACATAATGTAATTGGCATTAGCTATAGACCGCCTAGCAAAGCTGTTATTTGTTGAATCTGTGCTATTAGTAAAAGCCTGTAACATATACGGCTGTGAATCCGCTATTAACCTTGCAATTTCTTCTTCTGTATTATCTCTATTGAGATGATAAGTAAACGCCATCAATAGCCCCTTAACTCAACAGTTACTAAATCATCTTCAGCCCAGTTAAGAGAATCCGTTGACATACTTCTTAACGCATCAAATGCAATGCTACTGTCCGCCCCACTTGTATTTGTTGTTCCACTGTTTGACCTAGTTACTGGGCCATTTGCGCTGTTAATATTAAAAGCATCAGATTGAACAGTATCTATGGCGCTTTGCGTGTGATTAATTAGTTTCATTGAATTAAAATAATTTGTTTTAAGTTCAGCCTCATTAGTATAAGCAGTGGCAACATGACCAACAAAAAAGAAGTTAACTGCAAGATTATGAGTTACACCGCTTGGAAATCCAGCAAGCCTATGGTCAAAAATAGCTGAACCATGTGTCAAGTATTGCTGAGTAACATTAACTAAAGAACCGTTAGCTGTTTTAAATGCACTTGATATGGTATCTATATCATCATCAGTCCCATACAAACTTCGTAAATCAAATCCAACAGATTGCGAATACGAGAAAGCACCGTAGTCACAAGTGAAGCTAACCCTGCTAATTAAGCCTGAATCTGCAACAGCACCAGAACTCATATCACACCAGAACCAAATATAATGATTTGATTGTCAGCAGTAACCGTTAGCTCGGCAACACCGCCCTCTGATAAGGTAACTGTATTGGCTAAACTTGCAACCGTAGAGCCGTTTAGCTTTTTGAATTGACTTGCGCTTACTCTGTCAAAGGTTAGCGTATCTGTTCCTGCATTTACAACAACCCAAGTATCACCTAAATTACTTGATGCTGTGACATTAGGAAATTTCAAAGTAACAGCGCCACCAGTATGCACATACTTCTTGCTAATGTTAGAAGTCATATCATTGATTGCGGCTGAACCTACTACAGTGGTTGGTGCAACAAATCCGATGTCAGAAGTAAGAGCTAGTGTTCCTGCTGATGTAGGGAGGGTGACGGTAACGTCTGCTGTTGAAGCTGGCCCTTGTAATGTAACAGAATTTGTGCCGTTATCAGTCCCCTCTTTAAATAAAATCTTACCACCAACACTAGCGCTGGTCGCCGCCATTGTAAGACCCGTTAATGAACCAACGCTTGTAATGGCTGTTTGCGCGGCCTGTGTGACAGTTAAAGCAGTGCCTGATACATTACCTGTTACATTACCTGTTACATCACCTGTTAATGTTCCGTGAATGGGTTTGCCAAACTCTATTTTTTCTCCACCGCTATTAGCAGTGTTGAACGTCATATATGCAGTGTTAGCTTCTTCAATAACTAATGCTGTAGCAGAGTTGTCAATTACTTTGATTGAGCTTGCCGCGCCAAATGTTAAAGCCCCGTCACCGCCAGCGGATAGAGTAAGGTCGCCTGAGATGTCAGCTGCGCCTGTGACTTCTACTGGTTTTTGTAGCTTAATTAAATCAGGCTCTACTACTACTTGCTTGAAAGATGCCGCACCAGCTTTAGGTACGCTTATTTCAAACTGACCTTCGTAGCTTGCGTTAGTTGCATCTTTAATAACACCACGAGTTGCCGCCCAAGTAACTTCAGTGCCGTTATCAGTTTTGCCGTTGTATTGAAAATTACCTACTACATCGTTATCGGCATTGTCTGCGTTATTTGCTTTTGTTCTTTTAAGAACTATATCAGGTGCGCCCGAAGTGTTTGAGCTTGTGCTTTCTATAATTAAATTATTAGTTAGCTCACCTGATGTTAAAGTGGCAACACCGTTTACAGTCAATCCGCTAGAAATTACAGTGCCCGCAACTGTAACTTGGTTTTGGGCAAGCGTAATCAGGTCTTCATCATTGAATGTGCCGATTGTTCCGCTGTTTGATTTGGAAGCTGTAGGCGATCCAGCAGTGCCCATGCCCTCAACAATAATACCGCCAGCACTAGGTTGTAATCTAATGTTTTGAGTGCTGTCATTAGTTCTACCAAAATGTAAATTAGTAAGTGTTCCATTTGTTGCCGCACCGTCTATGCTTAAACCTATAAATGACTCGTGGCCAAAAAAACCATCGCTAGCAGCGCCATCATTAGAAAGAGATCCATCATCTGCGCCAGTTAGCTTACCCCTAAGCTGTAGCTTGCCAGAACTTATGGTCAAGTTACCTAATCCAAGCTGTGATATATTAGCGTCTAAATATTCTTCGCCTGCGGTAGTACCGTGAGTAGCATTATCAGCATTATGATTATAGTTAGCTTGTATAACAAATGCGGGGTTTTGATAACCTAATCCTTCAGATTGAACGTGTTCATGTTGCTCTGAGTCAAAGATAATCCTTGAGTTATTTTGGCTTGAGCCACCTTTACTGTCTGTGCTGTTATCTGCATCATAATCACCATCGACCTTCATTCGCAAGTCGCCCTGCTTCATAATGATGCCTTTAGCGCCAAGCCCTCCTGCTACACTTGTAACTAAGGGTGGATCAATCGTGACTGTGCCAGTGATGGCTGCATTGCCGTCAATATCAAGCGTATCGCCTTTGACCTCGCCTGTTACATCTATGCCTGTATCTGTAGTTTCTAGCTTGGTGTTTGCGCCTTCATGCTGAAGCTTAACGGCTGTGCCATTAGTTTGTGCTTGAATAACCATGTCGCCAGTTGCACTGGTAATAACTGACTGTGCGTCATTAAAATGTTGTATTCTTAAATCATAATCATCACTTGCAGGTTTTTTTATGTCTATAAAAGAACCGTCAGTACCGCCTAGCTCTATGCTTGCGTGTTTACTTCCACCAGTTGCATCGGTGTCTATAAATAGTCTAGCGCTACCTGTCGAACTATGAATAATACCTTCAGAAGCGCCTGTACCTGCGTCTACAGTAAGAGTATTTGTAGTAATCCCAGCTTGTAGTAAGCTAGGGTCTTGCAACCCTTCAGCAGTCATGCGTACTTCAAACTTGTCACCAGCAGAGAAGGTAGCTGACGTAGAAATACTACGGTCTATCGTATAAGTTTTAGTGCTTAAGGCGGTTACTTTTACTACCTCTTTTGTATTAGCATCGGCTTCTCGTTCTAAGGTAGCAAAGAAAAAATCTGTGTTGGCTACACTAGGAAAACCTGTGACGCTTTCTACAGTTACAGAAGTTGCGTCAGCTGCTATGTCAGCCGATAGAGTAGTGCTCGAGTTATTAGTAAATTTTACAGGCATCTAAGACCCCAAAGTTTTTGCGTTTAGCGTAAAAACATTAACGCCATTAGTAACGTCTGTAGGCGTTGATGAAACTATAAGTGACACTACAGCTCTTGCGTACGGATATGCTACTGTGCTTCTTGCGTACGGATACGCTGCAGTAGCCCTTGAATATGGATAGGCCACGGTAGCCCTTGCGTCTGGATGCGCTACTACTGCTCGAGCTGCCGCTATTCCAATAGTTACAGGCATCAGCCGTCAAACTCATCTCGTACATTAAATTTAAGCAGGTCATGTATTGTCATAACCGTGCCGTCGTCGTAAGTAACTTCTATCTCACCTTCGTAAGTGCCAGCAGTAGCAAACGTACTAGTAGCGGGAGTGAACGTTACTGTGCCGTCAGATGACGGACTGCCGCCTGTTAAGGTAGCTGACAAAGTAGTGCTGCCCGCCTTTCTTAAAAAAAGCCTGACCGTGCTGCTTGCTATACTTATAACGTCCCAAGTAGCGGGGTTCTGTGCATCTAAAGTAAACCCGGTTTCAGCTGTATTACTGTCTTTAATGGTCACAGTTATAACTGGTTTAGTATCACCTACCACATATTTAATCGTATCTGAGTATGCCATTAGCTTTCTCCAGCTAACATATTGGCGACTCGTTCACTACGTTGGCCTACTTGACGAGCGTAGTTACTATCTAGTAACTCAGCTCCGGCACGCTCAAACTCGCCCGCTTCTATGTAAGCGATTGTTTTCTTAAATTGTTGGAACTTAGATAATCCCATATTAAATACGAGGTTAATCACAGCTTCTTTGCGCTCTGCCGAAAGGTCTAAGAACCACGGGAATGCACGAGCACACTCGCCGGCGCACCGTGCTATATCGTTCTCAAGCAACACCATGGCTTCTTCTTTAGTGATTCCGACCTCCTGGATATTTCTCCCAACGCCAATAGTGAGCTTGTCCGCGCTGCAGCGGTAAGGCTTCAGCTCGAGGCCCTCGTCTATAACTAGTTGTTTTTTAAGCCTTTCTAAATCAATCATCTGCTTTATGACTCGCACCAAAGTAAAAACTAGAGATGCCAGAAACTAGACCACCAAGATAACCTAATACTAGGCTAACTATCGTGTCAGAATTTGCATCCGGGGGTTGTATTGTAACTAAAAATATGTAACCGATAAACCCAATTAAACTAAATAAGCCAAATACACGGGGCGTCCAGTCACCTTTGTGCGCTTTTCGCGCATCTTGTACATCAGCTGTTTCTAAAGCAAACAGGTCTACGTCCATCTCTTTGAGCTTAGCTTCAAAGTCCAGCTCTGCCTTTTTGATCTCTACGAGCTGTTCGGGGGTAGCATTCTGTACGGCTTTTTCAATAGATTGGGGGTCAGCTTTGCACCCTAATACAGCAGAGATAGCCTGTGCAGCAGTGCCGCCAAGCGGTCCAGCTAATGCTGTGCCCAGTGTGGGTGCGACTGCACCTATTAACCCTTTAATTGCACCAAAGTTCATTTCTTTTTACTCCTCTTCCGTTTTGCCATTGTGCTTACATTAGTCGGCTTACCTCCGGGATTACCGGCGGCTCGTTTTCTGGTAACGGCGCTACGTTTCTGAGCAGCTGTCATCGTCTTAGCTTTTGACCTAGGCACACATTTTGGGTAGCTTCGTTTGCTTTTACTGGCTGATTTCCGACCACAAGCTTGGTGCTTACCTTTTTTCTTAGGTGCACCAATGTCAACCCAATCGCCTTTCTTACCTTTACCAAACCACGCGGTAAGTCCGCCTGTAGGTTTACGACTAGCCATTAGCTATACCCGCCGCCTCTTTTCTTGTAAGTGCGCACTAACCAACCGTTTGCATATGCGCTTGGGTAGACATCAAACTTACGTTTAGCTTCCGATTTCACCCGTGCATACAGAGCTGGGTTTGTAGGTTTAGCACTTGATTTACTTTTTGGTTTCTTTTTTGCGGCCATCTTAGCATCTCCATCGTTTTCTAGCTTGACGCAACCTTGAATTAGGATTCGCAGCTGCTTTAGGGAACTTCTTCATTTGTCCAGCAGATCTAGCACAATAAGACTTACGTCTTTTTGCAGCTTTACTACCAGGTTTTACCTTCTTTGCGGTTACGGCAGTTTTAAGTTTAGACCCAGGGTTATCCCTACGGTACTTTGCAACACCTTTTTTGGTCATGCCAGCGCCTTTTTTAGTGGCTCTTTTATGCCCGCCACCTATGGTGTGGCCTTTCATAGTGCCTTTACGTTTCTTTTTCTCTGCCATACATCACCTATATTAACGGTATTCCAGTAAACGGAATGGATCTTTTTATAACCTTATCAAAGTTACCTTTATAAGTATCTTCTGCTACATCTTTTGCAAAAGACACTGTAGGGCCTAATAACGAAGCTGCGGGGTCAATTACTCCTAAGTTACCCCAGTCGTCGGCTTTACGTGCGTCTACTAGCAACTGAGCTGGCCCAAGCCAACCTGATCGTTGTACTAGTTCCCACATGTATTCTGGGTAATCCATTCGGTCAGTTCTAAAGTAACGCCAGTTACCGTTCTTGTATTTAGGTGATTCACCTAAACCTTGATACATGTAAGCTAGGCCAGTCTTGCCATACTCGCGTAACTCAAGACCAAACGCTGCTAATGGCAAGGTAGTTATAGCTAATAAAGCAGCGGTACTACCGACTAGACCATATTTTTCTATAGGCGTAGCGCCCTCTTCTTGCCTAGTCTGCATTTCTCTATACACACCACCCATTATAGTAGACGCGTATGCATAGAAAAACGACTTCAACTGCCAGATAATTGCAAAGCGCGGGTCAGATGCCCATAGCGGACGTTGCGCAGAATCTGGGCGCATAATAGAGCTTTCTACAAAGCGCGATACTGCCTCGTCTACGCGCTGCCCCTCTGGAGTAGTTAAGTCCCTATCGTTCTTTAACCACGCTTTTACTGTTGCGCTATCCAAACCTAACTGGTCTAGATACCGTGCGGCAACTTTGCTCTTGCCGTGGTTTGGGTCGTCAGCTATCTCAGCTTGGCGAATAATAAACTGCACGCCCATGCCGCTAGCAAATATTCTTGAGAAGTTAGTAAACTTAGTAAGGCCGTTCAACATGAAGGTAAACTCAGTAATCTTACGGCCTCGCTGTGTCATGAAGTCTGCTTCTGACTGCGATACGAATGCGTTAACAATAGCGTCGTTTGATACTAATCCTAAATCTTCTGCTAGTTTCTGCATGTCTGCAGCTGTAGTTCCTGGGTCTGCTTTAAACTCAGATAATATGTTCTTCAAGCCTGCGGATGCAGACGCGAAGTCTTTAGAGTTTATAAGCGGGCCAGCTAAATCAGGTATAGAAGATAGGGTTGCAAACGGCAGTATAGTTACAAACTGAAATACCTGCGCGTAAGTGTTTACTACTTTAGGGTCAAACAAAGTTCTTTCTTTACCAAGAATATTTGCTTTTATAGGCTTCATAGTAGAAGACGTATAGCCTAAATGCGCTTTAACTATATCGATTGTTTCTCTGTGCGCTCTAGGGTCTTTCTCTTCTATTTTAGCTAGTTCTTGTTGGAACAGGTTTGTTTCGCCATCTTCAGACATAGTGTGGCGTTTCCACTCGCCACGTTTGATCATCTTAGCTAGATAAATAACTAAGGCTGATTTATTGTCCAAAGTGTAGCTTGTGCCATCGGGGGCAACTAACACACTGGGGTCAATGCCCGCTGTTAAAGTTCTTGCTTCCTCTGCTTTAGAAGCAGGGTCAGTCCAATCTGTGTTTTCTATATTACCTGTTTCATTTACAACAGCATCTTGGTACTTAAGTATACGGTCGATGGTTCTAGCTACTTGTATGTAGTTAAGCTCTACGCCTTGTTTAGCTCGCTCACTAAGAATAGTTTGCATAAAATGGTCACTATTTCTAGCTATATTGTTTAAGTCTAAAACTACAGGCGAATAGTTCTCTTGGTAAGGTACACTGAAACCATGGCCAACTTTACTTATATAGTCTTTATAAAATGACTCTAGATACTTTCTTACTTTAACCGCTTCTGGTCTCTTAAGATTAGCAGTTGGCGTGTCAGTAAATGCTTCGGTTAGACCTGCTTCTACTTCTGGAGAAGACAAGTCGCCTACGTCTTTATATAGCTTAGTAAGCCATTTGTTCTTTTGTTTTGTAGACGCTTTGATAAACCCTAGGCCTGCTTTTTCTTGTGACCGAATTTGCATCATGTCAGCTATTTCGGGGGAGTGTCTACGAACCATAGCATCTGTAGTACGTGCGAGCATTTCTAATGTGTGCCAGTCATCCGCTATACTATCTTTAGCGTGTTTTAGTATATATTTAGCTAAGTCATCTCTTGTGTTAGATATTTTGCCAGTTAGCTCTTCTTCTGCAAAAGCTTCCTTAGTGCTTTCATAACGGTCTTTGCCTTTAGAGTTCATTTCTTTAATGACAGCTCCTGCAAACCTAGCAGCGTTGCCGCTAGTTTTGGTTGGAGACACGTCTACATTAGTAGACTTACGGTGCGCATCGTAAGTGTCATTTAGTTCTTGTCTTGGAACTGCTGCAACTTGACCGCCGATTGGTTGCCCCTCCAAGCCAAAGCCGAATGGAGACACCACGTACACCGCGTCATCTTCGAATGACAAAATACTAGCCTGCTCAGCTTGTGTTTTAGATCTTCTATCAAAGAAACTCCTCGGTGGCGCACGCCCTCGATCTGGTTTTTGTGTTCCGCCACCTTGGGAGCGTTGACGATTAGTCATTAAGACTTCTTCCATATAAGTTCGGAAGTCTGTTTTAACTTCTCCGCCAAACCGTCGACGCATCTGCGCGTTCATCTTGTTAAAGAAGTCTCTAAACCTGCGTGCTAGTCTAGCGAAATAAGCCTCGGTCTGGTTTTTTGGTTTGCCCTGTCTTTTACGACGTATTTCAACTAAGTCTAGGTGTTCAAGAAACTCTTTTCTTGTAGCGCCAGCTTTGGTCGTATTACCATCTTCATCTTGGTAAGTGTATGACTTTCTGTACTTGTCAGCAGTCTCTGCTTCAAGTTTATTAAACTCATTAGCTGCAGTTATTGCTAATTTTTTAGCGTCATTTATTGCTTTTTCCAATTCAAAAGTAAGAACCTGCGCGTCATGTAGTTCACTAGTTTGCGCTTGTCTTGCTTCTTCTTGAAGTTTTTTAACTGTAAACTCAGCCTCGTTCATAGCTCTTATTATTGCGGCTTTCTGAGCTTGTATTTCAGGACTGCCAGTAAACGCATCTCGGTTGTAACGGCCGGTTTCTTGAGAGGAGACAGTGTATATCCACTTAGATACTTGATCTGAGTACCATTCTTCAAAGCCATTTTTCCCCTCGTATGGGTTGTTAGGTTTATTCCAGCTATCCCTGTCTTTTATAAATGACTTATTAAGGCGTGCTCTTATCTTGTTAAAGCCCTTAGACGCTTTTTCTTGTTCTAAGAAAGCGTGGCCTATTTCGTGACCTACGGTGTAAACCTGTCCAGCTAAGTTAGCTGTACCATCTACAATAATAAAGTCAGCTTCTAAGCCTTTGCCACCAACGTAAGTACCGACCGTTGAGGTGTTTGGGTCTGCTATAACTAAGAGTTGAGTGCGTATCTGCGTAAGTAATTTTTCAGCAGCCCGGCCTTGATCGATGTCAAAAAGATCTGCTGTAGTGTTCTGTACGCTCTTGTTTGCTTGACGACGTACATCTTGTAAAAAGTCGGGTAAGTTTAAGCTATCAACAGGTGGTATAACGCTGCCATCACTACCTAAAACTTCTTGTGCGGTATATATGTATACTGGTTTTGTTAAGCCCAGTTCTTTTATACCAGTTTTAGTAAGGCGTTGAATTTCTTCGCCTATAGAATTAGAGAAAAAAGCCGCTGATTTTAGGTCGGGGCCTTGTACAGCACCCATTCCAGCCGTTCTATTACCTAAGTTTATAAAACCACCTACGTCGAAATCATAGTCATTGAGGCTGGTATTTACTAATACGTCCTTAACAAGTCGACTGTCCTGTACTACATATGACTTGGGCCCTAGTGGTTTAGTAGAGCCTGGACGACCGAGCGCACCTTCTGACCCATCAGCAATATCACCGATCTCAACCCCAGATACATTGCTAGGGTCTAATCCTAGCGGGTCATGTATGTCAGTAATAGAGTCAAGTCGATCTTGTAGCCTAGTAGTAACAGCGCCGTCTTGGTTAATACTGTTATCAATCTTGTTAGCCTCACGGCGTAATGCCATAGCAAGTGTAGTCGTAGTTCTGCCGTCTTCTAAATTTATTTGTTTTGTGCCGTCTGGGATAGAGTACCCAAGCATAAGTTCATATATAGAAGGCTCTGGTGCGCCGGTAGCGTCGTTATACATCATTGAGTCTTTTGATAAGATATGTTGCATATCTTTAAAGCCTAGCAAAGTTTGAACTAAGCCAGTTACGTCAGTTGACCCGTCACCTATCATGCCAAGGACCATATCAACTGCGTCGTGTTCTTCTCTGATTGCAGTCAACACTGCATCTATATCGCCGGGCGCGTCTGGATAAATCTCTCTAGTAGTAAGCATTTCTGTAATACTTACTGGCTGGCCATTAACTATAGCCGCTGTAGTGTATCGAGGTTCTTGTAAAGTTTTAGTAATAGCAAAAATTTTTCTTTCGAGTTTAGTTTTCTTTTGCTTTAGCGCCGGGGTTAAAGTCGTTCTATTAATCTCATTGTTTAGATTAAACAACTCGTCTTTAGCTTTTCTTAATTTAACGCGTTGGTTGTGTAAAGTAGTAAACCCAAACTTACCGGCTTCAGCGTTATATTTTTTAAGGGCTACGGATTTACCAATAAGTTGATCTATGCGGCCTGTTGGTTTAGTAGTAGTTCTTTGCGGCGTTGTTAAATCAAACCTTTGTTGTATCTGTTTCATGTTGTTCTCAAAGGTCTGCTTTAGCTTTAAGAACTGAGCTGGTTTAATTTGGCCTGTTTTTACTGCAACTTCAGCGCGTTTCATTGCAGCAAGCTGCCGTTCAATAGTTTCTCTTTCGACTATAGTTAAACCGCCATAGTTTCGTTTAGCTGGAGCTGTTGTTCCAGGCAACGCTTCTGCGCTAGGCGCTTCTTGTAGTAGTAAAGATATAGAGACTGGTGATCCTTTGTTATCAACCGCTGGTATAAGCACGTCGTAACCTTGGGTTATAAGTTCGCCTAATATTGCTTGCAAGTTACGCTTTGCTTTTACTTGCTGGTTACCTGCGTATGCCGCGTCCTCCTCCACTTCTTTAACGCCTTTAACTTGTGCTTGGTTTATGTTCCCACCGCCTCTAGTCAAAGCAACTAAACTAGCGTTTGGCTTGCTAGGCATCTTCTCGCCTTCCTTAACTAAGAAAATATTTCTAAACTCTTGTTTAGAGCCTTTCGCGTCTCTGATAGCTATATCAACTGCTTCGGCTACAGTTACAGCTCTTTGTTGTCTGGTTTCTCGATCTTTAATAAAAGTAGTTGGATCATCAGGCCCGCGCTCGAATGCCGTCTCTTCAGTGGGTGTTATTGTTAACCTTTGATTATCGCTTAAAACACCACCTGTAGTTATTTTAACATCTAACGTAGGATCGGCTTCTTTAGCAGTAGAAGCTGCGTTTAAGATTGCTGTATTTAATCTTTCAAAGAACGGCTTGCTAAAGTCTATTGGATTACCGTCTTGTTGAAACTGCTGGCCAAGTACGGCTTGGAATCTAGCGCGAGCTTCGTTTGTATTGTCGTATATAACACCGGCGTCTTTTGCTTTAAATAATTGAGACACGGGCGCTGGTAGCTGCGCAAAGTCGTTAGAGTCAAACTCTGAAAGGTTTAGTTCTTGTTTTTCTTGAGTTTGAGGAGTGCCCTCCTGTTCTATATCTACGTTTGGATCAGTATCTTGGTCAGTTTCTAAGTCAGGAGCAACAGTTGGCCCGAGGTCTTCTGGCGCTACGTTCATTTCTTTGAAGACTGGCCCTTCTTCATCTTTTACTAAGTTAGCCCGCTCTGCTAATACTTCTGATACTGGTCGTACTGCAATGGAGCCGCCTTCTGGCTTTAACTTTTCAGCGGCTTCCATAGCTTGGTTTAGTACATTAGGTGCAGATGAATCGACGCCTTGCTCAGATACAACGCGTCCTTGTTTATCTTTAACTTGTACTACTGACTCGCCGCCGCGTTTAACATCGCTGTAGCCTAACGCTCTAGCCAAAGAGTATTCGTCGGCATCTTTCTCTAAAACGTCATCCATAGCTTGTCGATTAGTAGTATATATAGTACCCCGGCCAGGTATGTGTGAAGCTAGCATTGGGACACCCTTATAGCTAATCTTACTAAACCTAGGTGCCAGTAGAACTTTCTCTGCTTTTACTGGCGGGCCTTCTCTCCAAACGGTGTCTTTTGTACTAGAGGGGTCTACGACTGCATCAAGCTGGGCGGTGATTACAGATTGTGGTTCTGGGTCAGAGTAGAAAGGGCTTGCGTCTACAGGTCTACCAGAGACTTCACTATCAACTTGCCTATCGATGCGCATTTGTCGAGCTTTGTTAACCATCTGCTCGGCTTCATAAATCACGCCTGATGTAGCATCTGTTGCGGCTTTTCCAAAAGCCTGTACGTTTTTGTTCTTAACTACGTCGCGTTTCATGTTTCTGTAAGCGGCTTGCGCACGAGTCATTTCTTCGTACGAGCCATCTTCGTTTTGATATACGACTTTTTCATTTGCTATGTCACTAATGCCAGCGGCTGTCTCTACAACTGTGCCTACTGAAGTACCTATAGCGCCGCCGCCAATGAACCCGCTGAACGCTGCTTCTGCTATTCTTAAAGCTGCTTCTTCAGACCTAAACTGGAAGTTGGCGTCCATGTCAGCACGGTTTAACACTGCTAAAGTTTCTTGTGCAGTTTCAGCAGCACCTTCGACCGTGGCTGATTTAAGGCCAGCAGCTCCAATACGTTTTAGCGTTTCACCTGTGTTCTTTGCAAAGCTAGAAAGTAAGCTGTCTTTTACGTTTTCTTTAGCAGATTTTTTAAGTCGCTCTTTAGCTACGTTGAGTAACAGCTTAGCCATGAACGCTTCGCCGCCCACGCCTATAGCAGCTTGCATAGAGCCTAGAGCTGATGATCTTAGAACTAGATCACTGTCAAGATCTCTACCAGATTGAAGACCTTCTTTTATGTTACTACCAGTTAGAGGCTCAAACTCAGACACGAACATACCTGTCAGAGCACCGTTGCGTACAAACTTGTAAGTGTTATCTGCCAAAGCGTCTTCGGCGGGGGTAGATATTTTTAATCGTTTACGTGTTAAAGAGTCTCTTATTAATTTAGAAGCTACTTCTTTAGAACCTTTTTGGCTAAGTTGCGAGCCTAAGATACCCGAAGCGGCTATTTTATTTGCTCCTACTATGCCGCCTTTTAGTCCCAAACCATACAAACCACCTGCTAGCATTAGTGACATTGAGTCTATGGCGGATGGAATTATCTGGCCAGTAGCCGAAGCTGCGGATTGTAAGAAGCCATCGAACGAGGGTTCATCAATTAAGTTCTTTCTAAATTTAGGTAGTTCTTTAGAAACTGCGTTCTGTTGTATCTCATAGAACTCAGCTTTAGAGAGGTTGTCGCTAGGGTCCATTCCGAACAAGACATTAAAACCAGCGCGTGATCTAGCACGGTCGGCTCGCAAGCCAGCGGTGCCGGCAGCTATACCATAGTCAAATATCTCTCCTATGGTATCTATTTCTGGTTTGCCTTGGGGTTCTACATAAACAGGTCTGCTAGTAGTATCTACAGGTCGCAGGCCAGAAGTAGTATCGGGTTTAACTATGGCGTTGCTATATGGATCGGGGTCCGATAAAGAACCGCGACCTAAGAATCGTTGGAGGGCTAATTCGCCCTCGCTCATTGTGCTGCCTGTCTAGCTAATTCTTGTTTGAAACTAGTAGACATTTGAACTGCGTAACCACCCTCGTGTCTTGCTTTCATTGATTGGTTAGCAATCCTTTGTATAGCGCTTCTAGGTATATAAGCAGCTAAAGCGTCTACAGACACTGTGTCATCTTGGTATTGAATCTCGGGGTTTGATGGATCCATTATAGCGAAACCCGTGACTCGATTACCGTCCCATATAGGGCTTAGTAATAGGCCTGTGTTATTTGGAGAGGGTTCAAGTATAGCGTCTTTTATGCCTAGGTCAGCTACAAATTGACCGGCGTCTTTACCGCCTGGGAGCATTCCAATAACACCGCCTAAAAAGTTGCCTAATGCGTCGAAATTTCCTCCATTAAGTATAACAGTGCCAAAATCTTGCTCTTGTTTAATTGCTAATGCGCCAACTAATTCAGTCGCAAATGTTAACATCTGGCTGCTGAGGAGCTCTTTTGTATCTTGATTTGTAGCTGAATCTATAGCCAAATTGATTTCATTAAAAGCATTTTTAGCGGCAGTTCTAGCTTTTCTGGCAGCTCTGTTCTTGCCAAAAAGACCTTCTTCGACTATTTCGCCATCTGGACCAAACAAAGCGCTACGGGCGTTGTTCAGGGCGTCAACTGCGGTGGGAGTATCTATCCCTAAAGTGGCAAAATTATTTTCATCTCTTTTATTAGCAGCGTCGGTAATAATAGCTAGATTTTTAACATTCTCAGCTGCAACCATAGTATCAAAATTCGCTTCCTCTGTTTTAACTTCAATAGCGTTTTTATTATTCTCTATTTGTTTCGCGATGTTATCAAGATCTAGGCCTTCTATTTCTAGTTCGCCTTTTGCTAGGTCTATTCGTTCTTGTGAAGCGCTGAGACGCGCAGCGGCTTTACTGGCACTTTCTGCTGCTAGCTGGGCAGCGGTTGTTGCTTGCCCTTCCGTAAATCCAGTAGCATCTAGAGATTCTATCTTGGCCATAATTTCTTTTTGGGCTTCGGCGTCGCCGTTTGTTGCAAACAACAACGAAGCTAAACCCATTTGCTGTTCTTGAGTAGTAAGAATTTGAAAATCGCTAAGCTCTTTAACTTCTTTAGCGTTTAAATACTCTCGATAAGCAAAAAGCTCACCGTCGTTAAACGTTAAATCGCCGTTTTGTATTCTAGCTAATAGTTGGCTAGGGTCTGTAATTCCTTCAAGATAAGCTGTGCTATTTAATATAGTAGCAGTTTTATCTCTATTTTCTAAAGCGCCAGCATATGCTGTTGATAAAGCGTCCTCTGGGAACTGTTCAGCAAAAGCGTTAGCTAAAGCATCCGTAGATTGTTGGCGGACATTGTTAGCTTGTAAGTACTTCTCTTGTATTGCTTTAGGCATATCAGAGAAACTACCGTGTTTCTGCATAAACCTTTCCATCATTTTTGTTGATTGATCGTAGGCTTCAAGAGGATTTTTATATGTCTTTTCACCTAAGACTTGTCGAGGCATTTTACCGCCCACTACACGGTCAGCAGCTACTGTAAACGCGCCTTCAGGTGCAACAAACGTTCCGTCTTCTATTTGTTGTCTTATGTTTTGAACTAGGTCGGTAGCAGCGTCTCTAGATAGCTCAGAAGCGTTCATATAGTCAACTGTAAACGGACTATTTGGAGCGTTTTTAGCAACGGCGTTTGCAAAACTTAACGTAGTATTAACTAGATCTTCTGGGCTAGTGTCAGCGTCAGGAGCTTTTGCGGCTTTATACTCTCGAGCTAGCTCTGATATAGGACGATCAAACCGGCCTGTCTCATCACCTGCGAACTGAACTGATTGCTCTATGGCTATCTCATCTTCTTTAGAGTCTAACGCTACATTTACTGACTCCCTTAACCTTGCTTCTTCAGTTGGATTATGATGAGCCAGCTGGGCAGTGATTTCTATTTCACGAGCAAACTCATTCTTGCCCGCTTCTTTCATAGAAGTAATTATTCCCTCGACATTATTATGTAAGTCTTGGCTTTCTGTCATTGCTTTTAAAGCTTGTTCGCCTTGTCTTGCGACAACAGGATTTGGGTTATTAGCCATCTGTTGCGCGCGTTTGTACAGTGCGCCGGACACACCTGTGTTGGCCCAAACCTTTGTTGCGCCTAGCGCGTTTGCATGTACAAGCAGGTCTTCAAGAGGCATGCTTGTAATGTCTTCTTGAGCACTACTGCCACCTTGATCAGTAAGGTATATCTTTTCGCCGGCTTCATTTTGGCCGCTTATTGTGTACTCCGTGCCTATAGTAACGCCGGCTTGTTTTTGAAAGGATAAAAGTGCTTTGTCTGTTTCTGGCTGACCATATAAACCCGAAAATACTTCTTCGCCGTTAGCGTCTCTTACTACTACGACCTGATCCATATCAGTCCAACGGTTTTCTTTGGACACTGAAGCCATTTGATTAAAGAGGATTAGTAATCCGGCCTTTACATTCTTTTTTTGAACTTGGCCTTCTATATTGTCAGGTTCTATTATTGCGTTAAGAGTAGTAGCTATCGCTTCATTGTTAAGGTAGCTTCGACCATTACCACCCCCATTATAATCTGAGTCAGTAAGGTTGAGCATCATCATCTGATTATGTGCGCCGTTTGCGGTGTCTATTACGTTTTGTTGTTGCGCGGCATCAAGCTGAAGTTCAGCTACGCCTAAGTTTAGTCTAGCCGTGTCAGTTTTGACTCCTTCAGTGATAAGTTGTTGATCATAGAACTCGCCTTGTCGCTTCGATGTATCGGTTTGCTGTCTAACTAAATCACGATTAACTTTGGCAGTTAGTAAGTTGTCTTTGCTAACTCTTAAGGCATCATTTAGCGTAAGCGCATCTCGGGCATCTTTTCTAACGGCAAGATCATACTCACGGTCAGCTTGTTGTCTAGCTAACTGAAGTTTACCTTCAGCTGTGTATGCTCCAGTAAAGCTCGCCGCTAGATCAGCGACGCCTGGACCTGTTAGGTTGCTATAGTATTTAGACATTACTTACCTCAATTATAAGAACGCTAACAGCGCTAGTCCGCCACCGACCGCTGCGCCTGTCGCTGCGCCAGCTACCGCTCCAACAGCTACGCCAGTTGCGATACCGCCGACTATGCCTTGCGTGCGTTGTGCTTTGCGCATTTCTGATGCGGCTTTATCGGCTTTAATTCGTTCAGCTTCGTTTTTAGCAGAAGTAGACAAGCCTTCCATAGACCCTTGATAAACTTTTTGGCCTATGTCTAATAAACTAGCTCGTTTTTGTTTGTTAAGATCATATTGCGACATTGCGGCGTTATTCACGCTGTCTAATACGCTGAGAGTGCCTGCGCCTACGTTATATCGACCCTGTTGGCGCCTTTGTGCAGCTGTAACTTCTCCGCCGAACCTTTTCATATCTCGGCCAGTTATACCTTGCGCTAAGCCAAATGACCTTGCTGAAGTAGGCGCGGCTAAGTCTATTAAGCTACTGTCTTTTGCAGCGTCTTCAAGCAGACCTTTTTCAAAAGATTCAAAGTTATTTTTATAAAAATCGTAATCTTCTCTAGCAATCCGAGCGTACTTGTCAGTTGGTTTTTCTGGTTTGTTTGAAGCAGAGAAACCACGCGCTACTCTGCCAAAAAACGAATTTGCTAAGCGGTTTTCGTCCGCCCTTTTTTTAGTAGCCATCTCAGTTTGAGCAGCGCCCAGGCCCATTACGCCGCCTGTATTCTCTGCTACGTATGGTTTAGCTGAAAGTTCAAATGTAGCCATGTCTTATGTTACCTATTTTAAAAGGAAAGGGTCTTGACCCATGCCTGTGACATCAAAACCAGATTGATCGCTAAGATCGGGCATCCCGCGTCCTGTTGACCCGTCTCCAAATCCGCGTGCTTTAGCATTTTGACCGGCCATACTACTCCCTGAAGGCGGTTCAGTAGCAAAAGCTTGTCTAGCCTTATAAGTACCATAAGAGCCGGCTAGGGACTTGGCTCCGTCCATAACTATAGATACCTGCTCTGCTCTTCGTTTTTGCTCTGCCATATACCCAGATAGCGCAATATTACTATCTATCTTAGCAGCGTCTCGTAAGCTAGTAATAGCCCCAGCGGCTAATTGTCTACCGGATGCTAGTGCCCTTATTTGATCTTTAGACTTTAATTCTTTAGCGTTCTTCTCAGCATTCATTATGCCTTTTGCTAATCCCTTACCTAAAACAGAGGCGCCGCCTGCGCTTGTAGTTATTGCATATTTACCGGCGCCGGTTTGCTGAGTCTTTTGCATCATGTCAGCGTTCATTCTAGAGCCAAATATGCCTGAAAAGTTTACAGCCTGAGCGTCTGCTTTTTGTTGGAGTATAACGGGGCGCACGTATTTTTTTACGAATGCGTGTTCTTTTTCGGCTATTTCTGCGCTGGCTCTTTCATTAGCAGTGGGGCCAGGAGCTTTAGATTTTTTCTTACCCATTTACTACCTTCTTAACTACAATTGTGTCAATAAACCAACCGTGGTTCTCTGCATATTTAGCTACTTCAGGAACGGTCGTTTCGAACATTAGTTTATCGCAACCTATTTCCCTAGCTAAATCCTCCATTAGAGGAACATAATCATCACTTAACCTATGGCCGTGCCTATTTTTGTTCCACGTATACCATAGTACTAACTCTTTGCCTTTGTACGGCTGTTCTATCGTACTGAGTATAGCAAAAAATTCTCTATTCTCGTCTATATATAAATGACCAGATCCATTAACGCACGCTGCATATACATCCTCTGGTATCTGTAACGGGTCAGGATCAGCGTTCTGTATGTACTCTAATCCGGGTCTGACCCAAGACCATTCTTTCTTAATATCAGAAGGAATTAGTTTTGTGGAGCCTTCTCCCAGAATATTTTCTTGTGCTTCTGATGCTTGTGAGTCCGCCATAATTTACCTTCCTAGCTATGCCTGTGTCACCTTGTCTTGCGCGACGTTCTGCTTCAATGATTTGAGCTTCAAACAAACTTCCGTATGTGCCTGCACCTGTAAAATCTGTAAAGTCTTGCCCTGGAGTTCGTAGTAACCTGAACAAAGCTCCGTTAACTATAGCATCTCTGTAGTCATCTAATATCTCATTGTCACAGCTTGTAGACGAATGTGTGGGTCTGAGAGCAACTCTAATTCTGATTGCATTCGCTTCTGTTGCTGACGGAACCGGCACTACCCAAAATAAACTTTGGCTTTGCTTAACAAAAAATTCTGGCATGCCCGTATCAGTGGTTGCGTTGTCTCTCCACTTAGGTTTACGTTGTTCTAACAAAATAGGTGATATAGGCTCTAAGTCTCTGCCGTCATGCGTAGCCCATATAATCTTGTGGACCACCGTGCCTGCTGGTGTATCAAAGTCGTATTCATACACATCTTCTATTGCAGTTATAGGATCTAAATCTTTTTGGTACGCATTTGTGCGTTCACAAAATTCGACTGTGGCAGCTCGGATCTTGTTCTCTATAAGAGCATCAGGAGCCTCTGGCACCATCGGTATTATCTCAGGTAAGAGAGACTCATATAAAGTAGTAGCCATTATTGACCTGCCTGTATTCTAGCTTGATCTGCAGAGTTCGTATAAACAACTGTGCTATTAGGAGAAGTTCTGTTATCAAGTGAACTTTTAATACCTAACGTGTTATTAAATGCTATTAAATGCGCCTGTGATCTTTGAGCGTTAGCGGCGAACTCTGCGTCTTTACTAAGTGCCCTATAGCAGACGTAATCTACCATAGTATTAGCGTATGTATCGGGTATGTTAATAGTGTCTGTTTTAGCACTTAAAGCAGCCGGCACTGCGCTATATATTAGCTCTACATAAATAGATTGGCCGGATGCTACTCCGGGATACACATAAAAAGTAGTTGGATCAATCTCATCGAACACGTAGTGCTTAATATTTCCACCTGTTGATACAAATGTGGAGGAGCCAGTAGCAGCGCTAGGATCGTGCCAATTTGGGTCTTGAGAATCTAATATTTCTCGACTTACTAATCTTATAGCTCGACCTGCGCCATCACTATTATTGTCGGCAAAATCACTGGCCCCACCAACGGCGTGTATATTTCTTACTACGCGCAGTATTCTATTAGCGTTAGGGACACCGCCACTAGATGTAATCTCTATGCCTGACATTGTCTGCTTAGTGGTGTTAGCCCTAAGTTTAGCAATGTCATTAACTGACGAAGCGTCTGGTTTTAAAAAAGCTATTTCTCGTTGGGCATCGTTTACCCAAAGTAGTAACTCTGAATCTGGCCACCTGACGGCACCACCGTCTTGCAAAATAACGCGTGCTCGGTCAATTATATTTGTGCCTGTGGTAGTGGCCATTTAGATCCCTATCATTGTTGTTGCAGCGGCTCGTGCCATATCTGTCCTAGCGTCGTTTACTTTTTCTTCGAGGTCATCATTCATAGTTGCTGCTGACGTATACTGATTTTCGTCAGTTGTACTTGGGGCAGCGTTACCTGACATACCTACTTGAGTTTGGTTTGTTAAGTTGCGTCGGTCTAACCCAAAACTATTCATTGGTGTTTCAGACGAGTTGCCAGTATCACCTATAGATGCTGCGCCTGGTTCGTACCCTAGATTACGTCTAGTCCGCCTTACATTACGGTTGTTCGGGTTCATATCTGACATAAGATTGCGTTTTAAAACTGGTGAGTTGCCCATGACAGAGAAATCATACTTGCGAGCGCCACCTGCTTTTTCATAAACTTTACGGAATTTCTTTTTGCCGCCGCCTCTGGTGCCAAACTCTTTTACTTTACCGGCGTCTTTAATGTCGCCAGTTTTAGCAGTGGTAGATCGAGATCCAAACTCAGCATCTAAATTAGCTTTAGTGGTTTCAGCGGATTTTAAATTAGCGGCTGTTTTTTCTTGGCGTTGGCGTTCAACTGCAGCTGCGCGTTCTCTAGCCTTACGTCTTTTTGAAGCTTTCTTCTTACCCATATTTTTACCTATTTAGCGCGGTCTGCCATGCAGTCTCGCGTTCTTCGGTTGTAACTGCTTTACCAGCCAGTTTGTTTATGACGGCGGATTTGGGAGTGCCGTCCTTTTTAAAATTCTCTGGATCGCCTTCCTCGATTAAACCCTCGAGAGCCGCGACTAGCGGGTCTTCTTCCTCTACCTCCGGTTCAGGTTCTGGTTCCGGGGGTGGGGGTGGTGCTTCGTGTACGTAGTTTGCACCGTTCTGCAATGCTTTTTCTAATATGTCCCTATCTAAAACTTTGCGTGGTGAATGAGCAATAAACTGCCAAAGCGCATTACCCTTAGTAAAACTAGCATCTCTATCAAAGACTATTTCTTCGCCCTTAACATCGCCTTTATTTACTTGCATTTTTTACTCCTTAAAAAGAACCCCCCTCCGAAGAGGGGGGATAAGTCACTGGAACAATATTACGAACCAATTACAGTTACAGCCATTACGATATATTGAGCCGCACTATCAGGAGCAGTATCAAAAGCACCCCCAGCAGTAACGATGTCAATTGTATCATCAGCAGTGTAAGTGTAACGACCGGCGTTCAAGATAGCGTTAGCAGCAACTACAGCGTTACTATCTAAGCCGTCGTAGTAACGATCTGGATCCGCACCAGAAGTTATTCCTACTAAAGCATCTTCGGTAGTAGGAGAGGTGGCAGTTTCGCCAACATCCCATGTACCACTAGACGCCATAAGGTCAGGTGCTGATAAGGTGATCGCTACAACTGTTTCTCCAGCAAACACAGGAACCATCTGAATGACAGTACCGGCGCCAAAGTCAGCAGTAGTGTGCTTAAACACACCAATGCGGGTTGTAGGTACAGGACCTAAGTTTTTAGTTGCTCGACCATGCATATATGGAAGAACGTCGGCAGCACCATTTTCTAAAGCAGCTGAAAAAGTAGCCATTGTGTATTACCTCCGGGATTAAATTAATGAGTCAAAACGGATGACACCAAAATCTTGGTCGCCACCAGCGTGATCACTTCTGAATACAGGTTTTTTGAACCCAAAAATCTTACCGATGGAGATACCATGTTGGTTACCGTAGTCGAAAGTCTCTTCAACAACTTCAGGTAAACCGATGTCAGCCATAGCAAGTGCTTGTGCGCCTAACAATAAACCGCCGGCTTTTGCAGTAGCGCCAGTGCCTAAGTTAGTAAACACATGACGGAACTCATGAACCATAACGCCATCTACCATCAAGCCGTTGTGGCCAGTGAAGAATGGGTTAGAAGGTCCTCGAGTACCAGCGTTACGAACGGCAGTTAAGAAGTCAGTATCTAACTTCAAGTCAGCCATTTGACGTGGGTGAACGAACATATGATAAACTTCTTCGTTACCTGCGCCACGAATACCACGAATATAACGCTCTTTTGCAAGGGCTTTAAGTTCTACGATATGACCGTAAGACAACTTAACCATAGTGCCTTGATCAGCAAAGTTATCAGTCATGGTGCCATCACTATCAGTTGTCTGGCCGCCAGTGATGCAAGTGACGTGACGCTGAGTAGTAGGTACAGAAACAGCAGATGCAAACTCAAGCTCGCTTAAGTTTTGACCTGTGCCGGCAACATTACGAAGTGAGCCGTTATTTTTGTAAGCGTAAGAAACGCCAGACAAAGTTAAGAACGCAAGTTGGTCAATACGATCCGC
>Ga0181393_1000057_pt1 | contig 32714 bp, 31 predicted proteins | sample 16SPOviralmetaG_FD_130122 | JGI IMG/M metagenome (GOLD analysis project Ga0181393, IMG submission 130122) | Marine viral communities from the oligotrophic San Pedro Time Series (SPOT) site, San Pedro Channel, CA, USA - 16 SPOT_SRF_2010-10-21 | ecosystem: Environmental > Aquatic > Marine > Strait...
ATATCTATTTATACTTATGGTCTGCGTACCTATTTATGCAGCTGACAATGAGATATTCATTGATCAAAGTTCAGGAGCATCTAATTCAAATATAGATTTAGAGCAACTTGGTTCTGGTAACATTATTGGCGGTGCTGATGCTGCAGCAGGCTCTATGACAGATTTAAATCTAGTAGGAACAGGACTCACTTTAGACATTAATCAAATCGGAGATACAAATAAATTTCTTGGAGATATTGTGTCAGACTCATACACAGGGTTTTTTGAGTTTGATGGTAACAGTAATACTTTTAACATGAACACAGACAAGACAGCAACATACGGAGCAGATAGCTCTAATGTTAATGTTGATGTGACAGGTAATAGTAATACATTTACTTTAAATCAAGCAACTTCTGCTTTAGCAAGTACACTCGATTTAGATTGGATTATAAATGGTTCTAGTAATACTATTACATCTTCAATCAATGTAGATGCTGCTACAAACTATGTTAACATAGATGGCTCAGATAACGCTTTAACACACACAGCTACTGGTTATGCAGGTAACTATTTTTATTTAGATCACGACGGATCTAATAGAACATTTAACATTACACAATCATCAACATTAGATAATGACTGGCTTAAAATTCTCAGTTCTGGTACTAGCACTTCTACTGTCTGCGTCATTCAAAACGACCAAGGCACAGGCACAAGTTGTTGATATAGGAAGTATCAGCGAGCTAAAAGGCAATGCTCAGGTTGTGCGGGACAAACCGTATGGTGCTGAGTTAGCCTTCCCTATACAACAACTAGACAATGTTAAAACAGAAACTGGTCGAGTTGCTTTAACTTTTGTTGATGATACAGTTGTTCGTGTAATGGACCACAGCAAATTAGTTATAGATACATACATATATGATCCTAACCCTAAAAAATCTGAAATGGCTCTTAGATTTGCTAGCGGCACTGCAAGATTTGTAACAGGTAAGTTCAATAATAAAAAGAATATATCAATCAGTACACCAAGTGCTGATGTATTTGTTAGAGGTACAGATTTTACAATCACTACTACACCAGAAACTGGTTCTTCTTTAGTGATCTTATTACCAGATAAATATGGTAACTCTAGTGGAGAAATAGTTGTAGCTACAGCTATGGGACAGGTTATATTAAACCAACCATACCAAGCGACTACAGCCATGACATACAATCAAGCTCCTTCTAAACCAGTAACGTTAGACATTACTTTAGAGTTTATAGACAACATGTTGATAGTGAATCCTCCTAGTGAAAAAGATAACATGCAAGAAGAAACTCAAACAGGCACAACAGCAGACTATTTAGATTTTAATGATTTAGACGTAGATTTTTTAGCAGAGGATTTTTTAGACAATGAAGCTGATTTAGAGTTCACAGAATTAGATATAAATTATTTAGATGTAAACTTTTTAGAAGACTTACTTAACATTATAGATGCTTTGGCTGTAGGTGAGGAAGAAGATCAATTAAATCAAATCGCTACAGGAATAAAAATAACAGGAACACAAATAGGACAAGATAAAGTAAGTCAAATTACAACGATTATTACAGGACAACTTATTAGTCTAAGAAGAAGCGTAGGTGATACATTTAGAATAGATCTAGACGGTTCAAGTTCGTATACTTTATTATTAACACAAAACGGTGTAGAAAACATAATTAAAGTTAATGGTGGTTCTTCTAATACGATAACTATAAACCAAGGCAACTAATGAAACGTTTACTACTCCCAGCTATATTAATTTTATTGAGTGTCCCTTTAATTTTACAATTCACACTATTAGAAATATTAAAGTTAAAAACCTTTGATTCATTAATTACTGATCAAAAACCATCAGGGTATTTTACAATTTTAAATATTACAGAAGAAGATATAACTAATGAAGGCGGTTATCCGTTATCTAGACAAACTCTAGCTCAAATACAGATTAACCTACTAAGAAAAGGTGCGATAGGAGTGGGATGGGTTATTGCGTTCCCTCAACCAGATAGATTTGGTGGTGATTTTGAATTTACAGAAGCACTAAAGTTTGCCCCCAGTGTGTTAGCTATGTATGAAAATAATACTGACTCATATCCTCCAACAACAGGTACAGTTATTTTAGGGGAAGATATAGGTGGTATATACTCTCAAGGTGTTGTAGAAAATATAGATGTATTAAAACATAATGCAAGTCAAGGACTAGCTGTAGCTAGAACAGATATAGATAATTTAATTCGTAGGCTACCTTTATTAATGCGTACACCAGAAGGCTGGGTGCCATCTTATGGCACAGAAGTTTTAAAAATATTAGCTGGCGCAGACACATACGTTATAAAAACAAATCAAAACGGATTAGAAGAAATACGTGTAAAAGGCATCCCTTCTGTTCCTGTAGATTCTTATGGTAGAAAATGGGTTAGTTGGGTAGACACACCTCAGACAGATTTAACTGAAATGAATGTTGAGAATAAATTTGTTTTTGTAGGGTTTACAGCTAAAGGGATTATGCCTCAACTTGCAACTCCAGTTGGTTTATTAGAGCCACACAAAATACAAGCAGCACTTGCTGAGTCTATATTGATAGAAAACAGCCCACGAATACCAGATTATTCTTTAGCTGTAGAACTGATTACATTACTGATAACTGTTTCTTTAATATGGTTTATAGTCCTTAATATGGGTATAACCTCAGGTATTTTATTAAGTACGTCCATATCGCTCCTAACACTCCTTTCTGGGCTTTATATGATACGTAAGGGTATACTTATTGACGTAACTTGGTCTTTAATATCACAAATACTAACAGCAAGCGTAGGTTTTTATTTAAATTTTCGTACTCAGTTTAAACTTCGGCAAGAAATTAAAAAACAATTTGAACACTACCTTGATCCAGCACAAGTTAAAAGATTGCAAGATAATCCTGAACTATTAAAACTGGGTGGAGAAAAAAGATACTGTACTTTTTTATTTACAGATGTACGAGGTTTTACTGCTTTGTCAGAAACACTAGAACCAGAAGAAGTAACTAAAATTATGAATCAAGCTCTCACTATACAACAACAAGCAGTCCAAAAACATGGGGGCATGGTTGATAAATACATTGGTGATGCAATGATGGCTATATTTAATGCTCCTCTTGATTTAGAAAATCATGAAAACAAAGCTGTAGTTGCAGCAATAGAAATACAAAAGAATATAAAAGAAGCAGATATAGATGTAGCTATAGGTGTTGGTGTTAATACTGGTTATGCTGTTATAGGTAATATGGGCAGTGAATCACGGTTTGATTACACAGCTATAGGAGACGCAGTAAACACTGCAGCAAGGTTAGAAAGTGCAACTAAAGAAGTTGGGGAAGATATATTAATAGGCGAGAATACTAAAAAAAGTTGTGGAATTAAGTTAAACTTACTAGAACCTATAAAAGTGAAAGGCAAAAAAGATGCCTTAAACATATACACAATACGAGGATAATATGAAAGCATTACTTAAAAACTTAGTTGGCACAGTAGCTCCAACACTCGGTCAAGCATTAGGTGGACCAATGGGCGGTATGGCTGCAAACATGATTGCAGATGTATTAGGTTGTAAAAATGAACCTAAAGAAATACAGAAAGCAATAGATAACGCTACACCTGAACAAATGCTTGAGCTAAAAAAAGCTGAAGCAGAGTTTGAAATTAAAATGAAAGAATTAGAAGTAGACGTGTTTAAATTAGAAACAGCAGATATTCAAGACGCAAGAGGAAAATTTGGTAAAGACTGGACAGCTCGTATTATAGGTATTGCTGTAGTAGGTGGGTTTATGGGCTACATATTCTTAGTAACTATCCAACCTCCAGAGCAGAACAGCGAAGCTTTAATTAATCTTGTTCTTGGTTATCTCGGCGGACTAGCCTCAGCTATTATTAGTTTTTATTTTGGTGCATCTAACACACCAAATAAAGATGACTAACAAAAACGGTAGGTGGAATTGGTATGGAGAAAGTGAAGAAATAATGAATATATCTGAAGAAGGTTTAGCTCTTTTAAAAAAATTTGAAGGGTGTGAGTTAAAAGCTTATCAAGATTCTGTAGGGGTGTGGACTATTGGATATGGGCACACTAAAGAAGTTAAAGAAGGGGATCAAATAAATAAAGATGAAGCTGAACATTTATTAGCAGAAGAAATGCCAGAGTATGAAGGATATATTAACGATATGGTCGAAGTACCTTTAAACCAAAATCAATTTGATTCTTTAGTTTGTTGGGTGTATAACCTTGGACCAACAAATCTTAGAAACTCTACACTCTTGACAGTTTTAAATCAAGAAAGATATGACGATGTCCCTAGAGAAATAAAACGCTGGAATAAAGCTGGGGGTGAAGTTTTAAAAGGTTTAATAAGAAGAAGAGAAGCAGAAGCTCTTTTGTTTGAAGGGAAAGATTGGTATGAGGTATAGTTATGGCATTAAGCAAATTTATATTTAGACCTGGAATTAATAGAGAGGGAACTGATTACGATAACGAAGGTGGCTGGTTTGACGCAAACTTGATACGATTTAAAAACGGTAGAGTACAGAAAATCGGAGGTTGGGTAAAAGACACACTTGATACATACTTAGGAAAAGCACGAGCTCTTCATGCTTGGGTTTCCTTAGAGGGCAGTAAATATTTAGGGTTAGGTACAACTTTTAAATACTACATTAAACAAGGAACTAATTTTGATGATGTTACACCTATTAGATCTACAACTTCAGCAGGCGACGTAACGTTTGCCGCAACTAATGGTAGTTCAACTATCACAGTCACAGACACAAGCCATGGAGCAGTAACTAATGATTTTGTCACTTTTAGCGGTGCAGCTAGTTTAGGTGGTAATGTTACAGCTACTGTATTAAACCAAGAATATCAAATACTGTTAGTTACGGGACTTAACACATACACAATAACAGCTAAAGATACATCAGGAACTACAGTCACAGCGAACGCTAGTGATAGTGGTAATGGAGGTAGCTCAGTAGTAGGAACTTATCAAATTAACGTGGGGTTAGATGTTTATGTTTCTTCTACAGGGTGGGGTACAGGAACATGGGGAGCTAGTACATGGGGTTCTGCTAGTGCTATATCTGCCACTAATCAGTTAAGACTTTGGACACATGATCACTTTGGTGAGAATTTGATAATGAATGTGAGGGGTGGCGGTATATATAGATGGTTAGAAAATAGCGGTACAAATACAAGAGCTGTTGAGCTTTCTGGAATTACGGGAGCTAACCAAGTTCCTACAGTTGGACTACAAGCAATCACTTCAGAAAAAGATAGACATTTAATAATTTTAGGTGCAGATCCTATAGTAGATTCTGCACGTACAGGAAGTATAGATCCTATGTTAATAGCTTTTAGTGATCAAGAAAATGATTTAGATTTTGAACCAAGAAGCACAAACACTGCAGGATCTCTTAGGTTGTCTTCTGGTAGTGCTATAATTGGTGCTGTAAAATCTAGGCAAGAAATATTAATCTGGACAGACACTGCTTTATATAGTATGCAGTTTATTGGACCACCGTTCACTTTTGGTATAAATTTAATTAATGAAAACTCAGGTTTAATCGCACCTAAAGCAGCAGTGACTGCACCTAATGGTGTTTTTTGGATGGGCTATGATAATTTTTATGTATACACAGGCTCGGTAAAAAAAGTGCCTTGTAGTGTGTTAAGTTATGTGTTTGATGATTACAACTCAAGTCAAACATTTAAAACACATGCTTTTACTAATACTCAGTATGATGAAGTGGGTTGGTATTATTGTTCAGGCAGCTCTGATGAAATAGATAGATACGTTATTTATAATTATGCAGAAAATGTTTGGTCATACGGTCAACTTAGAAGATACGCATGGTTAGATGCTGGTGTTGAACCATACCCTAGAGCTACAGAAAACTCTTACCTATATGAACACGAAACAGGGTACGATGATGATGGTAGTCCTATGACGAATGTTTTTGTAGAATCTAGTGATTTTGATATAGGTGACGGAGAACAGTTTGCTTTTATAAATAAAATGATTCCTGATATACGTTTTTTAAGTAACAGTGATGGCGGTCAGGTAAATCTAGTTTTAAAAACACGTAATTTTCCTGGAGACACACTAACAACAAACAGTACTTCAACTATTACGAGTTCTACTCAACAGTCTCACGTAAGAGCTAGAGCAAGACAAGCAGTAGTAAGAGTGGAGTCAGACGATGACAATACTCCAGCAAACACAGCAACAGGCTGGAGACTGGGAGCTACAAGACTAGACGTAAGAACTGACGGCAGAAGATGAGCAGACTACTACAAACAAGGCTTCCTATAGAAATGGAAGAGGTTGTTACTCCAGATACATATAACCGTTTAGTAAGAGTATTAGAAATCAATCTAGGTGAGTTTGACACAGACAACATTCGTCAAATAGACGACACAACTAAAAACACAGCTAAGTTTAATCCAGGAAGTTTAGTTTGGAACACGAACAATGAATCATTAGAAGTTTACAGCGGTAATGAGTGGATAACTATCTCTACACCTAAAATAAATAAAGGGTTATCTGCTACTGGTTCTGTAGGTGAAGTAACATTAAAAATAGCAGGAGCAACGAGCATTTCATTATGATATATACAACGTTGTTCAAATTAGTTATTATTAACTAAATCAGGAGTTAAATAAAAGGTTATGCAGACCACAGGGCTAGAAAGTTTAGAAAATTTAGCAGATGCTCGTTATGAATTAGCGATGCATGGTCGCTATGGAGATACTACAATAGGTCACCTTACTCCTGGAGAAATGGTCTTACCTAGACCTATAGCTGATGACCCTGTATTAAAAAGACAACTATTTGATGCTTTTGAGCGTCATGAAATTAACCCTTATCAATACCAAGTAGGACATTTTGAAAACTCAATTAACCCACTCACAGGTGCACCTGAATTTGGCTTCTTTAAAAAGTTAGGTAAATCAATTAAAAAAGCAGCACCTGTAATCGGTCAAGTTATAGGTTTTGCTGTAGGTGGACCAGCAGGTGCAGCAATAGGTGGCGGTATAGGTGGCGGTATAAAAGAAGGAAATCTTAAAGGGGCTGTCAAGGGTGCTGCTCAAGGTTATGTGATGGGTAACGTGGCAGCAGGTTTCGGTGTCAAAGGTGGTGGTGGATTAGGTTCACTCAACCCTTTTGATAAATCAGGTATGTTTAGGAGTCTCAACCCAGCGGTTTCTTCAATACAATCAGGTACGCAAGGAACTATAGGTGGCTTCTTTCAAGACATTGGTGCATCAGGTGCAGGAATGTTACGTGGAGCAAGTGCAGGTCTACCAGCAGCAGGCTCAAAATTTGCATACACAGGGTTAGGGGATAGTTTTGGTGCGTTAAGTGGTATGGGTAAAGTAGGTGCAGGTTTAGTAGGGTTAACAGCACTCGGTGGACTTGAAGGTGGTGAAAACAATGCACGTATGCCTGGACCAAGTGGAATACAGGGTGGTTATTTACAAAACCCACTTAGACCAGCAACGTTACCAACTCAATACGGTATTGAAGGTGTAGGAGCAGGTAGTATGCCTAACTACATGACTTCTGGTTTAGGTTCTGGAGGAATGATGGATCCAGCTACTGCTGCATATTTACGAGCAACTATGAGTGATGATGAGTACAGTAAACTTATGTTTCCTGAATTTAATGAAGGTGGCGTAATGGATATGAGAGCTGTTGGTGGTGATATAGAAGATCCTAACGGTTCAGGAGACGAAGACACAGTGAATGCTATACTTGCAGATGGTGAGTTTGTCATGACTAAGCAAGCAGTAGCAGGTTTAGGTGAAGGTGACCACGATGCAGGAATCGCAAGACTTTACGCAATGATGGACAAAAACGAAAATAAAGCACAAAGTATGGGAATAGGGAGAGCTTAATGGCAACAGAAACAGGTTACACTAGAACAGAAACGCTACCAACTAATATGTTGGGACAATTTTATGCTGGTGTTCCAGGACAAAACGTTCCTGGAATTATGCCTTTGTTGAATCAAGATTTGGTTAATAAAATTATGGGTTTCGGTGTTGAAGGAGCCAACCCATATACATACACAGGTGAACGAATAGCTGGGTTTACCCCAGCACAAGAAGAAGCTTTCCGTCTTACTGCTCAAGGTGTAGGCGGTTATCAACCTTATCTACAAGGTGCAGAAGATATGATACGTGGTGGTGTAGGAACTGCCAGAGATGCTTTCGGTACTTCTGCAGGTTTGATAGGAGAAGCTATAGGTGCAGGAGAAAGAAGCACAGCAGAAGGCACAGGACTTTTAAGAAAAGCTCCTAAAGTAGCAGGTGCTGCTACTGGTATGGGGATAGGTCAGTTATTAGGAGCAGGAAGAAACATACAAGGTGCACGAGAATTAGCGGAAGGTGCAGGACTTGATTTATCTCCAGCACAAAACATAGTTGGAGGCTCTTTAGGAAACATTGCTGATTCTGCTCTTACAGGATATGGGTCTACTAGAATGTTTGATCCTAGAAGTACACAAAGTTTTTATAATCCTTACGAAGAAGACGTAGTACAACAAACATTAAAAGATGTACGTGAAGGTTTAGCTCAAGGGGATATTGCCAGAAGAGCTAGTGCTATAGGTTCTGGTGCTTTCGGCGGTTCTCGTAGTAGGTTATTAGGAGAAGAAATGACAGAAGCTGCAGCTAGAGGTGCAGCAGAACAAGTAGGAGCTATTAGAAGTGCAGGTTTTGGTGATGCAGCACGTAGAGCACAATCAGCTTTTGAAACACAACAAGCAAGACAGGCAGGTCAAGCCAATCTATTAGGACAACTAGCTGGTCAACAAGCAGGTATAGGAACTCAACTTGGTCAGTTAGGATTGGCTGGACAAAGAGGACAATTAAGTCAAGCTGGAGCACTAGGACAACTAGCTGGTCAACAAGCAGGTATAGGTACTTCTGTAGCTGGGCTAGGAACTAATTTAGGTAATCTACTTGGCAGAACTGCTGGTGGGATAGGAGCATTAGGTGGCAACCTTGCTAATGTTTATGGTCAAGGTGCTAGAGATATTTATTCTGGTGGTGCAGGTCTAGGACAACTAGGCTTAGGAGCAGGTTCGCAGTTAGCAGGACTAGGTTCACTAGGTAGTAATTTGATGGGTACAGATATTAGCAGACTAGCTGGTATGGGTGGTATGCAACAAGGATTAGATCAAAGAGGTCTAGACTTAGCCTACGGAAACTTTGTAGGTCAATACAACCTACTTATGCAAACTATCGGTAGTGCTGCAGGATTAGCAAGTGGATTAGCTCCGAGCATGGGAGGTACTACAGTACAACAAACTTCAGCAGGAAATAGCACTAATCCATTAATGCAAATGTTAGGTACTGCAGCCACACTTTACGGAGCAACTAAATAATGGAGCCTAAATACCCTTTCCGTCCATATGTTGGTCCAGGGGTGACTACTATTACTGGTGATCCTAATAACCCTTTTGGTGGAACTATTACAGATCAAAACACAAATATGGTCATGCCTGATGAATCACCAGAGCAAACTATAATGAGGTTAGCTCGTAGTGGGTTAGCTGTGGATCAAATAGCTCAATTGACTGGGATACCTCAAGATCAAATAGCTATGCAATTATCTGTAATGCAAGGCCAACGACCAAGTACACCTCCTCAACAACCACAAGGTATAGGAATACAGTCTTTGATGGAAGATAATGAGTCTCAAGAATTAAGCGACTATGTTGAAGACGGTGGTAGTATGTCAGATTTAATTCAATCAACTATAGATCCTAATTTAAATCCAGGTGCTTTTCTAACAGAAGGTGCTATAGCTCTTAACCTAGAAGACATGAACTTAGACCTAAGTGATGAAGAAGCAGAAGCATTAGATGCAGAAAACGACCCAACTAAAAAAGTAATTATGGCATCTGCAGCTGGTGCTGGTGCTAGAGGTGCGGAAGATTCAGAAGCACTTGAAACTTTTGGAGCAATGGCTGATATTAATACTTCACTTGATCCGCAAGAAAGAATACAAGTGTATAAAGATGCCGCAGCAGAATTTTATAACGTAGACGATATTAAAAAATTAATAACTAAACCAGACGAAGGCTTACCATTTTTAATAGCAGGTGCTGCACTTATACAATCAGGTGAAAAAGGTGAGAGTTGGGGCACGGCTTTATCAACAGCACTTTCTAAATACACTATAAGTAAAAGAAAAGGTGATAAAGATTATGAAAAAACTCTTGATTCTGTAGAAATACAACGACAACAAGGTATAAATAATTTTGCTATGCAGTTATACATGTCTGACATTAAAGATCAACGAGCTTTATCAAAAGCCTTAATGACCGCAAAACGTTCGCCGTATAAAGTAGGAGAAAGTCCTAACCCAGAATACTTAACTGATTCAGAAGTATCTTTTAGAACTCAAAACGGAGAAGCTATTTTGCCTTGGCGAGCTGAAGACGGAGCTACAAAAGAATACACATTGTTTAAAGATGAAAACTTAGACGGTCAGCCAGATAATAATGCACCTGCAGTAACTAAAATATTAAGTGCAGCTGGTGCTCAAAATGCTCAATCAGAAGGGTTCATAGTAAGAGATGGAAACTTAACTAAAAACAAAAAGATGTACATGGTCGACGGTAAATCAAAAATGTTTTCATCAGAAGAACTTGATGCATTTTTAACAGAAAACCCAAATGCTAAACCTATGGCTATAGGAACAGCAAGCGTCAAATCTGTTATAGAAAAAGCTACAGGTCAACCTACTTTTGTTTCTGCTCAAGAACTTATGACTCCTAGAGGTAGAGAACTATATACACCAATTAATGCAAACGAAAACATGGTGGTGTTTGGACCAGACGGTAATCCTGTATTAGTAAAAGGTGACGGTGGTCTTTTAACAAAAACTCAACAAGGAAAAGAAAAATTAAGAATAACAGGTATGTTACGAGATAATGACATATCTAGAAATAATGTTATTAGAACACGTCAAAGTATTTTAGACATATATAACGAAGCAGAAAGAACAGGTGCACCAATAACTTTCGGTACTGCTGGTTCTTTAACTGGTTTAGGTAAACGAGTAATTGACGAAGTAGATCAAATGAAAAGTATTTTCACTGATCCTAAAGCTGGTTACACTTTATACACAGATACAAACGGTAATGGCGTAAGAGATCCAGGAGAAGAAGCTCAAAGTTTTGATTCTTATGCAAAGAAATTTGATGAACAAATAACAAACAGCAACTTAGGTAAATTTTTATTGAGCTCAGGTTTATCTAGAAAAAGAGTCAACAGTTTAGTATTAACACTTGCTCTGCAAAGTGCTGCTACAGATGACCAAAAAAGTCGTGATATATCAGATGCAGATATGCAAAGATATTTAACTAGAGCTGGTGCATACGCTACTTCTCAAAAAGAATTTTTAACGTTAATAGATGATTTAACTTTATCAGTTATGCAGAAACATGAAGCTGTTTTAGATGGTGAGCTAAAGTACGCAGCAAAATATCCAGATGCAGACGGACAATATGTTTCTATGATTGATTCATTATTCCCCAATATAGTAGAAGAAGATAATAATTCAAGACCTTTTAGAGACGCACCATATACAATATCAGAACTTAAAGAACAGTTATCAGGTACTACAGGCGATTATAGAAACAGAAATTATGTAGACCCACAAGTAGACAGTGGTGCAGAGACCGTGCTCCCTGGAGGAGATGAAGCTTCTGGTGTAGGTAAACAAAGTATTCATGAAATCTATATGTCTTATAAAATGGCTGGCGACATAAATCAACAAAACGGATATTTAACACAATTAAGAAAAGAACTTGGTCGAAATTCAGCAGAATATCAAAGTATTAAAAAATATATTGAAAGTCAATTAAATAAATAATGGCACAAAACGACGTAATAGACTTAGACAAAATACTAGATGAGTATGAAGCTGGTCTTATGGTTAGACCTGGAGTTGCTCAAACTCCAGCAGCAAAAGCACTAGACGATCAAAAATTAGCTGAGTTCGGTTATGTAAAACCAGAACCTACTAAAAGTATGAGTCAGTTTGCTCCAGTAGTAGACTACATGAAGGAAAGAAAAGCAGTTGATGAAGCTACAAAACAAGGAGTATTAGCTGACGATCCATACTTTGTAGAAAACTATATGGATAAAGTAACTCCTCAAACACGTGCTGAGTACACTGGTGTAGATTTTACAGGTGGTGCTCAAGGTGATGTTATACGTCAAATAGAATTATTACCAGCAGACATAAGAGTAGATGAAAACTATGTACAGAAAGTTTTACAGAAAAACTATGCTCAAGACTACAATATACCTAGAACATATGATTATGACGTAAGGGTTGAACCTAATACAAAAGAGCTTATTTTTAATGACCCTTTAAATAATAACCAGCCTACCGTAATCAATCCTCCAGGACTCAATAAAGGAGACTTTTTAGCCTTTGTAGAGCCTGTCGCTGCAGAAATAGCTGCAGGTATAGGCGGTGGTGTACTCGGTGGTTTAGGAACTGGCGGTAACCCTGTGGGTGTTGCTGCTGGTGCAGTAGCTGGTGAAACTGTAGCAACTTTTGTATGGCGATTAAATAATCTTAACTATTTAAAAGAAGAAGGTTATCTACCACCAGACTACGATATTACAAATAGAGCCATGAAAGATGCAGGTATGACTGCTTTATTTGGTTTAGGTGGTGTGGCTGCATTCAAGTTAGTTAAACTTGCTGCTGGCATATCAAACGTACCAGAGACTTTATTAAAACAAGATGAGTTTTTAAAATCATTTGACACATTAAAAGAAGCAGGTGAAGATACTGCTGCTATGACTGCTCCTCAAGTAATGATTAGAGCAGCAGACGAAGGAGTAGAAATAACTTCACCAGCAGAAGGGTTAGAAGCTGGACTGAGACAAGAAGCAGATAGTGCGAGTGAACAAGCACAACCACTAAGAGAAAAATATGCAGAACAAGAACGAATGGGTAGGGAGCTTGTGCCACAACCGTTTGAAAGACAAGGTATCACGAGCGAGCTGGTAGAAGAAGAAGCTGGTGCTGGGGCTAGAGCTTTACGTGGCCAAGAAATAAGAGATATAGCACAAGAAACTATAGAGACTAGTCCTAAGTTTGTACAAGCTGAAAAAGAGCTCGTGGATCTTGGTGTAGAATCTGATAATTTATTTAGAGGCATAGCTGATGGATCAATAGATCCGTCTGTAGCTGGTTCTCAAATAAGGTCAACGTTTTCCGCAGCAGAAGATTCAGCGAGTAAGCTAGTAGACGATGCGTATGAAAACGCTAAACAACTAGCTGACTTTAAACCTAATCAAAAACCTTACGATTACAGTAAACTACTGGCTCCTACTAAAAGATTTAAAAATATATTAAATCAACAAGCTTTTGCTGACCCACAACAAAAGAAAATAGTAAATGGTATTATAGAAAGTATAGAAAAAGGTGTCAAAAAATCTGACGCAGTATTTACACAAGACTTATCTAACCTAAGAAGTATTATTAGACAAAACGTTGCTATGGGTAATAATGTAGATGATTTAGTAACGTTTAGAAAAACTCTAGAAAGCATACGAGCACAAACATTAAAAGACTCTGGCAATAAACAAGCCTATGACGAGTTTATAAAAGCGGAAGGTTTATACAGACAAAAGATGGAAGATTTTAATAATGATCAAATAAAACGATTATTAAACCTTCAAACAGTAAGTAATGATTTATATAAACAAGGTGATAAAACTGCTTATAATGGTTTCGTAAGTTTCCTTAGAAACAACATAACTCCTCAAGCAGATGGTACTTTTAAAGCACCTAAGTTTGTTGACGATGTATTGTTTGACCCAGAAAATACAGCTGGGTTGTTAGGGCTAAAAGGTGGTCTTCGTAACGCATACATGGATGAAGTAGTAGATACTGTAGGTGGAGTAATGAGACCTAAATCTCCTAGAGCTCATGAAAACTTTATGGCTAAAAACGATAACATCATTAAGAAGTTTTTCTCAGAAGATGAGATACAAGAGTTCACAAACGCAGAACAGTTTATCAATACGTTTAAACAAAGAGAAGTAGCTTTAACTAGAGCAAGAGACGCAATAGCTAAAAATACAAACTTAGCAGATGTTGCTAAAAATTTTAAATCGCCAGAAGATTTATTCAATAATACTTGGAGTCCTGGAAAAATTACCGCAACTAAAGAAGTCTTTGATGCTTTAACAAATAACGGTAGTCAAGATTTAGTCAATGCCTATAAGTCGTATATCTTTAAAGATTTAGCAAATAAAACTCAGAAAAAAGGTGCTCTTAATCAAAATGTTTTTGATGGCGGTAAATTAGAAGAGTATGTAAATTTAAATAAAGATAATTTAGAAGTTTGGTTCGGTAATAAATTTTCTAGTCAACTTACAGATATAGCTAAAAAGTTAAAAGCTTTTGATGATCCTAGAGTATCTCGTGTACGAGAAGCAGATAATTTTATGCTAAACTCTTTAAATAGTTTAGCTCGTGCTTATGTAGGTTTATTTACAACTCCAGGTCGTGTGATGACAGCTGTCAAAAGTATTGTATCTGGTAAAAAAGGCATAAAACAAATAGAACTGCTGAGCAACCCAGACATGATGTATGATGCTATTATGAAAGATAAATGGCAAAAGAATCCTGTAGTAAAAGGTTTGGTTAGAGAACTAGGTAGAATATACTATAGAGAAGAAATAGCAGAAGAGGAACCAACGTCTGAAGTTACTCCAGAAGAAACAGTCAGGTTTGGTCCAGGGTTCCAAAGACCAGAGGGTATGAACACAGGTGGTAGAGTAAAATTAAAATACGGTTACGGAGAATAACATGGGCTTTTTTAGAAAACTAGCAAAAAACGTAAAAGATAAAGCAGCACTGCAAGATCAAAGTGTAAGTATAGAAAGACTGCCTACAGAATCAAAAGGGCTTAGGTCTTTACTAGGTGGTATGACAAAAAGAAAGAAAAACCCTAACCTAGAAGCTTTCTATAATTCACCGATGTATAAAAATTATCAAGATGAAGGCGGTATAGGAACGATGGACATGTATACAGCTAGTGATGGCTCAATATTCGGTTCTGGTTCTGTGGGTAGAATGTATGAAAAATTTTTAGAAGATCAAGCAGCATCAAAAAGTCCGCCAGCACCCACAGGTATAGAAGCTCTCATTAGACCACAGAGAACAGATCCTAATAATCAACAAGATCTGCAAAGATTAATGGACATGCAACGACAAACTTTTAGAGGTTTTCTTGCACCACCGCCTGTTGTACAACAACCAACTGCTCCATACATCCCTATTGACGGTGGTGATTTAGGACTACCTATGAATCCAGGAACACCTGCTCCTGGAGGTGTAATTTTTGAAGGCGAGGTAGGCGGTACTCCGATAAACATACAAGAAATAATAGATAATTTACCTAAAGGTGTTGGGGTTGGTGGCATAGGAAACATACCTATACCAGATATTCCTTATGAAATACCTCAAATAACTGCTCCTGGTGCTCTCCCTATTGATACACCTTTTCAACTACCGCCAGAATTAGAGCAACAAATCGCTATTCCTCAATTACCTATTGAGTTACCATTTGATTTTAACACTTACGAAAAAGTCCCTGATATAAATCTACAAAATTTTAATCCACTCGATAGCGTACCTGCTAATCTACCTTTACAACTACCGCAGATAGAAAATGTTGGGTTACCAGCAATACAACTTCCTTTTGAAATACCTACTCTGCCTCAAGTTGCTATGATGCCTAGTGTAAGTCCTGTAGCTATGCCTGCTATGAGGATGGCTAGAGTTACCCCTTCAATGAGTGGTCTAAGAGAACGCTAGACTAACCAGTCTTTCCATTTTTCTTCACCAAGCACTGTTTGAGCAATGTTTTGTTTTTGACGTAAAGCCTTAACAATTTTTTCATCAACTGTACGCTCACAAACTATATCTATATATGTAACTTTATTGGTTTGACCTATACGATGAGCACGGTCTTCAGACTGTAGTCGTTTTTCTAGATCATAGTTATTACTGTAATAGACAACTGTATTTGCTGCGGTGAGGGTAATACCGTAACCACCTGTCTGTGTATTACCTACAAAAAATCTTAGCGGACTATCAGGGTTTTGAAACTGATTAATAACTTCTGCTCTACGCTCTTGATTTACATCTCCGTAATAACTACCCACTGATTCTTCTCCATAGACCTTGGTCAGCTCTGCTTCTATTTTTTGTATGTCGTGTCTATAGTTTGCCCAGATAATTACTTTACCGTCTGTCTCTTCAAGTATTTCCATAAGCTCAGGTAATCTTTGACTAGGTAGTTCAGTAAGACCTCCACCGTCAAGTCCTACAAAACCACAAGAGACTTGATGAAGCCTAATAATTTGTGTTATCAAATGTGTAATAGTTACTGTGCCTTTGCTTAAAGAAGCTTTAGCTTGCTTTTGTAAATCTTTATAAACACGTTTTTGTTCATCACTCATTTGAATAATTCTTTTGAGATACACTTTATCAGGTAAATCTAAACAGTCCTTTTTTAGTACTCGACAGCTAAATTTAAGGAGTCCCTCGTTCAGTTCTGTCAAGTTCTTGTAGCCTATCACCTGTTTGAACGTCCTACCGTTCGCTGATTTTTCTACTAAATTAGCATATCTGGCTCTAAATGAAAAATAACTACTGAACCCTAATAAACTAGGATCTAAAAAATATGCTTGACTATATAAATCTAATGGACTTTTAGTAACAGGACTTCCTGTCAATATTCTTTTGTAATATGCATATTTACCTAAACGAACTGCGTTTATAGTTCTTTTTGCTTTATGGTTTTTTATAGTTGTACTTTCATCAACTATAAACATAGCTTTCCTTTTGAATAAAAAGTCAGTAACAAACTGAGTGCCTTTTTTAGTACTCAAAGCTTCTATGTTCATTATCAATATATTTAACCTATCTGGTTCTTCTGATAACGTGGCTAATAACTTTTTATTCTTTTGTGTATTAGCGTTAGACCATTTTACTGAATGATAGTTAATCTCATCTGGTACGTGGTTCGGTATCTCTTTACTATACCATGTATCGTATACACCTTTTGGTGCTAGTATTAACACACCGTTTATTTTTTCTTGCCTATATAGATGTACAAAATTATCTATAGCTACTTTTGATTTACCACAACCCATCTCCATAAATAAAGCAAACTCTTCTTTATCGTGTGAAGATTCTAATGCGTCAAGTTGGTGTTGATATGGTTTAGTTTTAAATAAAAACTCTGTCATGTTTCTCGTTTCTTATATAGCCTCCCCATAGTATGGTATATATCCTATAAAAAATAAATACACGTTTTACCATTATTGCTTAAATACTTTCAATACCCCCTCAATAGCTTTCTCAATAGCTTTCAAATCCTCAGGGTTTACAAGCTTTTCCAGAGGTGTCCTATTACCTTATTAGCAAATTTAATAATTTTTAGGCATACGTCGTATATAAAATTTATATTACTACTATAATAATAGGGTAGTAGTAGGTAGTGGCGGTGATGCCTATAAGTTTTTTAACACACCGTCAACCTAATGCTTTACCTTTAAGTTTATAAGGGTTAAAATCGAAGAGGTATTAAGAAATAAGAAACAAGAATATGAATCAACCTACAGTCTACGTCGCTCAGCAACCTGACGAAAAGAAAAATATAGTCTCCGCTAATAAGTATGGAGACTTTAAATTCATTTTACCAGAAAAAACTAACCTTATGTTTGACACAGCAAGTGCTGTTTCTACTATCAAAAAAGAGTTACGTTATTTCAATGACAGAGACCACCTATTATTAATAGGTGACCCAGCAGTTATAGGTATCTGTACTGCTGTGGCTGCAGAATATAATCAAGGTCGTGTTAAATTTCTTAAGTGGGACAATCGTGAATATACATATTATCCAGTGGAGGTAGAAATATGAGCATAATAGATAAGATGGAAAAAGAAACTCAGCCTGATGTAACGACTGAGGACTTAGGAAACATTAGTGACTTAGGTAGACAACTAGCAGAGCTAGAGGAAAAAATACAAATAGAAGAAGAACATTTAAAGAACCTGAAAACTGAGTTTCGTAAACTTAGCGAGGACACCTTGCCTAATAAACTACGAGAGTTAGGAGTCAGTGAATTTAAACTAGCAGATGGTACAAGTATGTCAGTACAGTCGTATTACTCTGCGAGGATTACCCCTGATAACCGTGACGCATGCTTTCATTGGCTTGAGAATAACGGTTTAGGGGATATAATCAAAAATACAGTATCAGCTAACTTCGGTAGAGGTGAAGATGATGCTGCTAAAGATCTCATGACATCACTAGAAAGTGATGGGCACGACCTAACTCAAAAGAAGTGGGTAGAGCCTATGACTCTAAAAGCGGTAGTCAAAGAGCAGGTGGAAAAAGGGAACGACCTACCCTTAGAAACCTTTAACGTTTATGTAGGTCAAAAAATAAAGGTGAAAAAATGACAGATAAAAATGAAAAAGTAACTGAGGAAAAAGTAACAGAGAAAACTGAAATAGCGGAAAAGAAAACTACAGCTCTTACCACTGCGTCAGCTTTTGAAGAAGATGCAGGTGGGGGCTTAGAAAACCTTACAGCTGACGATCTTACTATACCTCGTTTAAAAATACTTCAAGCGTTAAGCCCAGAAGTAAATAAAAGAGACGGTAAGTATGTAGACGGTGCTGCTGCAGGAGATATTATCAACACTGTAACGAGTGAACTCTATACAGAGGAAACTGGTTGTGTAGTAATACCTGTTACATACAAGCGTATGTTTCTAGAATGGCAACCACGTGAAAGCGGTGGTGGTTTAATTCAACAACACACAGACCCACAAATTCTTTCTCAAACTACGAAAGATAAAACAGGTGCTGATGTGCTAGAGAACGGTAACTATATACAAACGTCGGCTACTCATTACGTCTTGACGATAAGCGGTGACTCTTATCAACAGGTAATGATCCCTATGGCTGGTACACAGTTGAAAAAGTCTAGGACTTGGAACTCTGTGATGGCTAGTCTAAAAGTAAAATCTAGTGAAGGTAAGGTATTTACCCCACCTTCGTTCAGTCATAAGTACAAACTAACGACTGTAGCAGAATCCAATGACCGTGGTACATGGTTCGGTTGGAGCATAGAAAACCTTGGAGTATTGGAAGAAGCGGAAATGCATTTATATGATGCAGCCAAAAGCTTTGCTGGTAGTATCAGCTTTGAGAATAGTTTTGGTTCTACTGATTCATCAGAAGCTCCATTTTAATCATAGGGTAACTTGGGTGGGGGTTCGCCCCCACCTCAATCGGAGTGTGACCGTTGGAGATAGCAGAAAAATTAAATCAGATCTTTCACGGCTCTAGTAGAGCTCACGGCACTTTTACTGTAGAAAATAATATAATAGGACAAAAGACTCAAGGAAAAGCAAAGACTATCAAAACCATAGGTGCTGGAGTTAAGCACTGGCAAGACCATTTAGAAGGTACACAAGGTTTAGGTATTATACCCATTGATGAAGATAATTTAGTAAAATGGGGAGCAATAGATATCGATATATATTCTCTTAATTTAGAGAAGTTAGTTAATAAGATAGAAGAATTTAAATTACCTTTAGTAGTTTGTAGAAGCAAGAGCGGTGGTGCTCATGTATATTGTTTCTTAAAAGAAAAAGCACCTGCTGCAGATATGCAAGATAAGTTAAGAGAAATAGCTGCAGGATTAGGGTACGGTGGTGTTGAAATATTTCCTAAGCAAAGGGAAGTTTTAGTTGACCGTGGTGATATAGGAAGTTGGTTAAACATGCCTTATTTTGAAGGCGATGAGTCAATGCGATATGCGTTTGATCAAAAGGCGGAAGCTTTATCGTTAACCAATTTTATAAGTTTTATAGAAGAAAGACTTATCTCTCATGAAGAGTTAGTTGAATTAGAAGTACCAGTATTAAATGATATAAAAGATGGTCCACCTTGTTTACAGGTATTGTTAAAACAAGGCTTCCCTGAAGGTACAAGGAATAATGGATTGTTTAATGTGGGTGTTTATCTTAAAAAGTCAAACCCAGAAAACTGGGAACTTGAGATAGAGGAGTATAATCGTAAGTACGTGCACCCTCCTCTACCTGCTCAAGAAGTTTTGACTTTGATAAGCACATTAAAGAAAAAAGAGTATAACTATAAGTGTAATGATGAACCAATTAAATCATATTGTAATGTGGCTAAGTGTCGTGGGTGTAAGTACGGTGTTGGTGGCGGTAATAATACGCCAACCTTTTCTAGTCTTTCTAAGCTCGATACCAAGCCACCTTTATGGTTCTTATCTATAAATGATATGCGGTTAGAACTTAATACTGAGCAGTTACAGAATCAGTTAAAGTTTCAAAGAGCGTGTATGGAAATATTAAATATGATGCCTGCTCGTATGAACGATAGAGCTTGGCAAACTTTAATACAGACGTTGATGGATAGCGGTATGGAAGTTATAGAAGTAAGTGATGACGTGACTATAGAAGGTCAGTTTATGGAACTATTAGAATCATTCTGCACAGACATGGCTCAAGCTAATACTAGGGATGAATTATTATTAGGAAAGCCGTGGACTGAGGATGGTAAAACTTACTTTAGAATCAAAGACTTAAAAGACTATCTAGCTAAACACAGGTTTACAGATATGGAAACTAACCGTATAGCCTCTAAGTTGCGTGACCTAAAAGCTAAACATAAGTTCTGGAATATTAAAGGTAGAGGTACAAATGTTTGGTACATTGATGAGTTTAGTTATAGTGATGATGAGGATTTATTAGATCCTCAAAAGTTTGACGAGAGCGAATTATAATGTGGAACGTGGTACTTGGTCCACCTGGAACTGGTAAAACTACCTATCTATTAAACAAGGTAGAGATGTTTTTAGAAGCAGGTATAAAGCCAGATAAACTTGGTTATGTAGCTTTTACTAAAAAAGCTGCAAACGAAGCATTAGTAAGAGCGGTAGATAAATTTGACTTTGACCCAAAAGAACTTGTATACTTCAGAACGCTTCATTCATTGTGTTATCACTGGCTTGGTCTAACTAGAAGTGACGTTATGGCTCGTAGTAATTTACGAGAGTTTAGTAGAACGATCGGTGAACGTATAAATTCTGCTTGGGATGGCGAAAATATGATGTCCTTAAAAAGCAAAGGCGATACGATGCTGTTTATAGAAAACATGGCACGCAATAGATGTGTAGGTTTTAGGGAGCAGTGGAATCAAGCAGGAAGCAATATTTCTTGGATGCATTTTGATTGGTTTGTAAACAACTACACTAACTATAAAGAAGGTAACTTTTTAATTGACTACACAGATATGCTAGAGATGTTTTTACATTCAAACGGTAAACCCAACCTTGATGTATTAATAGTTGATGAAGCTCAAGATCTTTCTGCACTACAGTGGGAGTGTGTAAAGAAATTAGCCGAAGGTGTAGAAGAAGTTTACATAGCAGGAGACGATGATCAAGCTATATACCGTTGGGCAGGAGCAGATGTAGAACAGTTTATAGATTTAAAAGGTAAGACTCAATATTTAAAACAATCATACCGTGTGCCTAGAAAAGTTCATGATGTAGCTTTGTCCGTGGTCAAACGTATAGGTAACAGAAAAGAAAAAGTATGGGAACCTAAAGAAGAAGAGGGCTCAGTTACTCATCACGCTAGTTTTGAACATGTAGATATAGATGACGGTGATTGGTTATTCTTAGCTAGAAATAATTACTTACTAAATCAAATAGAAGATTATTTAAAACTACAAGGCAGGGTTTATCAAAAAGGTAACAAGTCTTCTGTATCCGAAAACTTAATTACAGCCATAAAAGATTGGGAGTCTTTACGCAAAGGAGCACAAGTAGAGGCTGGTAGGATAAGAAAAATATATGGCTATATGAAGGTTGACAAAGGGGTAAAAAGAGGCTATAAAACGCTTAAAACAGTCAGAGATGATATACCTTTAAGTATGGATCAGCTTAAAAAAGACTACGGTTTATTAGTTGATTGTTTGTGGCACGAGTGTTTTGATTCAATCGGTAATACTCAAAGAGAATATGTTATATCTTGTTTAAGAAGAGGTGAAAAATTAATGTCTTCTAAAATAAAGCTAAACACTATACATGCTGCTAAAGGTGGTGAGTCTGAAAACGTTGTACTACTCACAGACTTAGCTAATAAAACATGGGAAGAATTATACATAAACCCAGACAATGAATGCAGGGCATTTTATGTAGGAGTGACTAGAACTAAAAATAATCTGCACATAGTGCAGGGTAAAACACGAAAGGAGTTTTTGTTTGTATGAAAATAGATCAAGGTGTCATACACATAAGAAAAGCATTAGCAGAGTATGAACCAATTATTACTGATTGGGATGAGCCTGTTATACGAGAGTTTGACGGTAAAAAAGTTGTCGGCAGACCTACAAAGGCTTATGGAACTAAGTCTTTTGAGTATGCTGGAAAACTTTATGAACCTGAACCATGGTCTGAGTCTATGTCTATTTTAAAAATGGCTGCTCAAGTATTAGTGTTTAAAGAAATAAACAAGGTTGTTAGATTTAACTTTTGTTTGTGTGGTTATTATAAAGACGGTAGTGTTTCAATACCTCATCACTCAGATACTGTGCCAACCTTAAATGATATTGTTGTTTCTATTTCTTTTGGTGTTGATCGTATATTTAAACTAGAGACATATCTGCACCCTATAAAAGAAAAAGTAGATACAAGTGAATTATTAGAAGGCTATGAAAAACATCTAAACTACAGGAAATCTTATTTATTACAACACGGCGACGTTATGATATTTGATGGTCATTCTCAAATGAAAAGTACACACGCTATAGAACGTAACGATAAAATTAAAGGTTCTAGAATGAATCTAACATTTAGGACAGGTTTATGATAAAAATTTTAGCAGGATTCCTATACTTTCCCTTTACTTGTAAAGTAAAATATAGCCTATGAATATTTTTAAGTTAGATACAACTCCTCTGCTTTGTGCTCAAACGCACTGTGACAAGCATGTATCTAAAATGATATTAGAATCAGCTCAGATGCTTTGTACTAGCCTTTGGACTAACGGTCAAAATGCTCCGTATAAGCCTGTACACGCTAAACACCCTTGTACTCTATGGGCTGGGGAAAGCCTAGATAACTGGGTTTGGTTAAAAGAATTAGCTATATATTTAAATGAGGAGTTTTGCTGGCGCTACGGAAGATCAGCTAGTCATAAGTCTATTGACGTAATTAATGAGTTATGTCCCCCACTTATAAAAAGTAAAGGTTTACAACAACATCCACAATGCATGCCTGATGAGTATAAAGTCAGTAATGATCCTATATCTGCATATCGTAAATATTATATGGGCGAAAAAAGCAGTTTTGCTAAGTGGACTAAACGTGAGGTACCAGAATGGTTTCAAGTGTAGAAGGTTTTTATGACTATATTAATGAAAGGCATGCTATTTATTTAAAACGTTTCATAGGAGAACCTTTTCCGTGGACTGATGATGAAATACTACAGACCTACAGTTTCTGTAATGTGTATCGTGAGTTAGATAAAGTTACTGTGTGGATACGTGAAAACTGGAAAGAACCTTATGCTGATCATCCTAACTTACCCTTTGCTATGGCTGTAGCTCGTCAAATAAATTGGCCAGATACTTTACAGGAAATAGGTTTTCCTGAGCACTGGAATCCTGAGCGTGTTAAAGCTATTATGCAAGGTAGAATGGATAGAAAAGAAAAGGTGTACACAGGTGCGTATATGTTAACAGGTACATTAGGTGGTACAAAGGTTGAGCAAACTATAGATAAGATACTGACACCGCTCTATGAATCACCTCCTGAGATACTACCACACTCTTTAGAAGAAACTTGGAAAAAGTATCTACCATATCCTGGATTTAGTGGGTTTATGGCTTATGAAGTAGTTACGGATTTACGACACAGTAAATATTTAGAAGAGGCTGACGATATCATGACTTGGGCTAACGCTGGTCCAGGAGCAAAACGTGGGTTAAATAGAATACACGGTAGACCACTTGAGCAAACTATAAAACCACTTCAGTTAACTATAGAGATGCAGGAATTATTAGATATGGCAGGCGATTACATAGGAAACTTTTTACCCGACCTAGAGATGAGAGAAATAGAACACTGCCTATGTGAGTACGATAAATATGAAAGGGTACGTCTAGGTGAAGGCAGACCTAGAGCAAAATTTAAATATACAGGAGAAACAAAATGGCTATAGAACCAAAAGATTTATTTAACCTAGTAGAAGACGACGTGCGTGAATTAGTACACGCAGAAAAAAGCTACGGAGATAGTTGGCGTAAGCGTGGTGGGGTGGGAGCTTTTATGATGTTAGCACGTAAATGGGATAGGATAGAAAACCAGTGCATCAAAGACGGTTACGATATATTCGACACAATATCAAAGGATCCAACCAATACAGGTATCTTAGATGACATACGTGATTTACGAAGATACTTAATATTAGTTGAGGACTTTATGACAAAGATTCATATTAAAGAAACAAGAGAGGATAACTATGAAGAAAGTAGAGATTAAAATAATAGACCCAAGTTTATTTGACCACACTGACCCACACATACTACCAGAGTATGCTACTGTAGGTTCAGCTGGTTTAGACTTACGGTCAGCGGAAGATTATGAGTTGGCTCCAGGAGAGTCGCATACATACCGTACAGGGTTGGCTATGTACTTAGGTGACTTTGAACTTTGTGGTATGCTTGTGCCTCGTTCTAGTTTAGGTATTAAAAAGATACACTTAACTAATACGCTAGGAATTATTGACGCAGATTATCAAGGTGAGTTAATGGTTCCGTTAACTAATAACGGAGAGGATAATATCCTTATAGAAAAAAGTCAAAGGATAGCACAGTTAGTTATAGTGCCTGTGGTTCAGGTGCTGTGGCAACCAGTTTTAGATTTTAGTGGTATCACAATGCGTAGTATTGGTGGTTTCGGTAGCACAGGTACAAAGTAGTTATGAGAAGAGGAACAAGTAATTTAGAACATAATTTTAAATCAGGTGTTAGAGGTAAAAAAACTTCTATCGGTTTTGGTAACGTAGGCACTAGCACTATGAATAAAAGTAAGAAACGTATGCGAGGTAAATCTGCATACAGGGGGCAAGGTAAATGAAAATATATATACCAACAAGAGGTAGACCGTTTAATCAAGAAACTCTCAAATGGTTTCCTAAAGAAATGCAAACTAATGGTCAGGTTGTGTTAGTTATCGACTCAGACGAAGAAGAAAAATACTATAACTATAAAGACACACCTAAGATGGTTGTGCCTGAAGATTGTATAGGTATTGGTCCAAAGCGTAAATACATTGTAGAAAATACAGACGACCCACGCATGGTTATGTTAGATGATGACTTACGTTTCTATATCCGTAAAAGCCCAATTGATTGGCATTTACGATATTTAGAATCAAATGAGTACCCAGCTTTGTTCGGTTTGCTTGATGAATGGATGGATCAAGGCTACGCTCATGTAGGTGTAAGTGCTAGAGAGGGTAATAATAGAGTAGAAGATTTATCTGTAGAAAATACAAGATACATGCGAGTGCTCGGCTATAACCTAGAAGAGTTTCCTAGCGACGTTGAGTGGGGCAGGACTCAAGTTATGGAGGACTTTGATATATCTTTACAGCTTCTTAGGAGAGGTAAAGCTTGTAAGGTTAGTTACTACTACGCTCAAGGACAAAAGTCTTCTAACGCTGACGGTGGTTGTAGTGAGTGGAGAACTATTGATGTACATAATGAAGGTGCTCAAAGGTTACACGACCTTCACCCTACTTGTGTAAAGGTTGTGGAGAAACAAACTAAAACTGCATGGAACGGTTTACCACGTAAAGATGTAATCATAGGTTGGAAAAAAGCTTACAAAGAAGGAGTAGAAAATGCAGGTAATTGAGGTAAGAAACGTTCATGACGCTTTAGTGCGTGGCATGGATTTACTACACACAGAAGATTTTAAAAATGAAAGTAGAAATGGTAGAGTGTATCAGGCAAGAACCCCAGTGACTACAGTTTATGAAAGATCTAAAGAAAGAGTTTTATTCTGGGCAGAGCGTGACGCTAACCCATTCTTTCATTTTATGGAAGGTCTATGGATGCTTGACGGTCGTAATGATTTAGAGTTTGTAAAACACTTTGCTAAAAGTATGGAGAACTATAGCGATGACGGTAAAAGCCTTTGGGGAGCATATGGTTGGAGATGGCGTAGTTACTTCGGTTACGATCAATTAAGAGTCATTATAGAAAGGTTAAAGAAAGATGGTGAAGATAGAAGGTCTGTGCTACAGATGTGGGATGCTGAAAATGATTTAGGTAGAGACGGTAAAGATGTACCGTGTAACACCTCTATATACTTTAAAGAAGATACTACAGGGTGTCTACAGATGACGGTTAGTAATAGATCTAACGATATTATCTGGGGTGCTTACGGTGCTAACGCAGTACACATGTCTATGCTTCATGAATATATGGCTTCTAACATAGGCATACCAGTTGGCAGATATTATCAGATTAGTGATAACTTCCATGCCTATGAAGAGTTATTTGATAAATTATTAGATAAATTAATTGGCAGAGATGCTCTAGATTTTTATACACAAAGAACAGCTATGAAAAATAATCCATATCTTAGAGGAGAAGTTGCACCATACTCTATGATAAACGTTAGCCCAGATTTATGGGACATAGACTTAGTTAATTTTTTAGATAGAGTACCTTTTGAAGACATAGAATTTAATGATAGATTCTTTACAGAGGTTGCTGTACCAATGCAAGATGCTTTTTGGTTACATAAGTTAGGTAAGACAGAAGAAGCTATAATAGAAATACAAGAATGTGCTGCTACAGATTGGCGTAAAGCATGTTTTGAATGGTTAGACAGAAGACTAAATAAATAAGGAGATAACATGATACCTCAATGGTCATATAGTAGATTAAGTTGTTTTGAAAAATGCCCCAAACAGGCGGAATTTAAATTCATTAAAAAGATAAAAGAACCTGGAAGCCCAGCAATGGATAGGGGTAAAGATATTCATAAATTATGTGAAGATTTTATAAGGGGTAGTATAGAAGAGATACCTGCTCAGCTACAAGACTTTGAAGATGCCTTTGTATTGCTCAAAGATTTATACCTACATGGTCACGTTATTTGTGAAAGTGATTGGGCGATAGATAAAAACTGGGCGAAGACTGGTTGGTTTGAAGACGATACTTGGGGTAGAGCAAAAGTAGATGCTTTTGTATACGAGGAAGGTATCAGTAAAGAGGCTAGAGTTATTGACTTTAAAACAGGTAGATACGACGGTAACCAAGAAGTACACAGAGAACAGTGCGAGCTTTACGGTGCTATAGCTTTAAGTCGTTACCCTGAACTAGAAAGTATAACTACAGAGATGTGGTATTTAGATCATGGTAAGATTGACCGTTACATCTATACACCAGAAAGTATTAAAGTAAAACAAGAAAGATTAAATCTAAGAGCTATTGCTATGACTACAGCAGAAGAGTTTCCAGCTAACCCATCTACATTTAAATGTAAGTGGTGTTACTTCGGAAAACAGAATATGTGTAGAGAGGCAGCAGTATGACACAAATGATTATGGAGTTTTTAAAACCTGAAACTGAGTGGCGACCACCACCTTCTTTTCCTGATTTGACTAATCAAAAAGAGATAGCTATTGATTTAGAAACTTGTGATCCGTGGTTGAGGTCTCATGGTCCAGGATGGGCTTGTAAAGATAGGGGTTATATTATAGGTATAGCTGTAGCAACGGAAGGGTGGCGTGGATATTTTCCCGTGGCTCATACTACTGGGGCTAATCTAGACAAGGGTGTGGTTCGTAGGTGGCTACAGAAACAGTTAGATGCACCAAACGCTAAGATATTTCATAATGCTCAGTATGACGTAGGTTGGTTAAAAGCAGAAGGATATACAATCAATGGTGAGATACACGATACTATGATGGCTGCTCCGTTACTAAATGAAAACGAATATAGTTACTCTCTTAATAGTCTAGGTAAGATGTATCTTGATGAGGTAAAAGATGAAACTATGCTTACAGAAGCTGCACAAATATTTGGAGTTGACCCTAAGTCTGAGATGTATAAACTAGCCCCTGAATATGTAGGCATGTACGCAGAACAAGATGCTGACCTTACTTATAGACTTTGGCAAATATTAAAGAAAGGCATTAGCGAAGACAATATAACTGAGATTTATAATCTAGAGCGTTCATTATTACCTGTGCTTATAGATATGAGATCAAAAGGTGTGCGTATAGATACAGATAAAGCACAACAGGTAAAGCAGCAACTTAAAAAAGATGAAGATAAAGTAATTAAAGAGATTAAAAACTGGTATGGTATAGCACCTGATTTATGGGCAGCACAATCTTTAGCACAAGTGTTTGATAGGGCAGGTCTTGAATATCCTAAGACACCTAAAACACAAGCACCTAGTTTTGTAGCTAATTGGTTAGAGGCTCACGATCATAAATTACCTATGGCTATAGCTAAAGCTAGAAAGCTTAACAAAGCTAGAACTACGTTTATAGATAAGATGATACTAGAGCATTTAGTTGACGGTAGAATCCACGGAGAGCTACATCCTCTGAGGTCAGATAGTGGCGGTACAGTAACAGGTAGGTTTAGTTGTAGTAACCCAAACCTTCAACAAGTACCAGCTAGAGATCCTATGATAGGTAACTTAATAAGATCATTATTTATACCAGAAGAAGATAAACACTGGGGATGCTTTGACTACTCTCAACAAGAGCCTAGACTTACCGTACATTATTCTGTACTAACTCAACAAGATGGCGCAGAGGAAGCAGCACTAGATTACCACGACGATGACGCAGACTTTCATCAGATAGTAGCAGACATGGCTAATATAAGCCGTAAGGAAGCCAAAATTATTAATTTAGGTTTAAGCTATGGTATGGGTAAAGATAAGTTAACAACTCAGTTAGGTATCAGTAATGAAGAAGCTGAGATACTTTTTGATCAGTATCATGAACGAGTACCTTTTGTCCGTGGATTGCGTGACTCTGCTGCTCGTCAAGGAGCTAATAGAGGTTATGTCAAAACTATTTTAGGTCGTAAGTGTAGGTTTAATTTATATGAGCCTCACGATAGAAGAGAGCTACCGTTACCTTTTGATAAAGCCATGGATGAATATGGCGGTAGGTTAAAAAGAGCCTACACCTATAAAGCTATGAATAAACTTATACAAGGATCAGCTGCAGATATGACAAAGCAAGCTATGCTTGATCTATATAAGGAAGGGTTACTAGCCCACACCCAAGTACACGATGAACTTAATATATCTGTAACTGATAAAAAAGAATGTGAGAAAGTTGTAGAAATAATGAGAGACTGTGTAGAATTAAAAGTACCTAATAAAGTAGATGCAGAGATTGGTCCAAGCTGGGGCAACGTTAAACATTACGAGGATTATTTTAATGAAGAAAGCTGAGCTAAAAGATATATACTTTAATATCTATATGACTTATACAAACAGTTACACAACGCTTGAAGATATAGGCTACAAGTATGACATATCAAAACAACGAGTGTGGCAGATAATACGTTATTGTAAATTAGGTGATGGTAATTATTATAAAGGTTTAGAATCCTATAATACAGCACACAAAAAGATGAAAGACACTTTTAAAGAGCAAGGTTCTAAAACAGTTAATGAAGCTATGAGAAACTGGTTAGAATCAGAAGGTGTTAGACTAATAAAAACAAAACATGGGTAAAATAAATTCAAGAAATAAAGGAGCTTCTTTTGAACGTGAGGTGGCTAAACTTATCAATGAGTACTTTGATGAAATAGGCTACGACTATAAAGTTAAGCGCAACTTAGAACAGTATCAAGAAAAAGATTTGGGTGACTTAAACATACCGAATCACACACTTGAATGTAAACGTTATGCTTCTGGTAACTGGTATAAAGAAGAGTGGTGGAAACAAGTGTGTGACTCTTGCGGAGATACTATTCCTGTTCTGATCTGGAAATATAATCACCAACCAATAAGAGTATGTGTTCCTTTGTGGTCTATGGGTCAAGATTGGGGTAAAGATAATTCAGTTACGGTAGTCCTTACATTTGATAACTGGTTAAATTATGAACTTGCCTATAATCTTTAAGATTATGCTTTTATCCTTAACGCTTTTATATAAAGTAGTACCTATGTTTAGTAATTATACGAAGACATTTATAGAAAGGAGAAAGATATGGCTGATGCTGTAGAAACGATGGCTTATGCTGGGGAAACCCCTTGGCATGGTCTAGGTGTACAGGTTGAAGATAACCTAACACCACAAGAGATGCTTGTTGCTGCTGGACTTGACTGGACAGTAAGTAAAAGGCATTTATTTACCCACGCTGACGCAGACGTAAACGCTAGTGATGATATCATTGGTGTAGAAAATTACTCTGTGTTAGTCCGTGATAGTGATAACAAGACCTTTGGTCCATGTGGTCCAAGGTTTGTCCCTAGTCAAAACTCAGAGGCTTTTGAGTTTTTCAAAAAGTTTACTGACGCTGGACACATGAAAATGGAAACTGCTGGGTCACTGAAAGGTGGTGAGCAGGTTTGGGGTTTAGCTAATGTCAGTAAAGACTTTACGCTTCCTGGTGATGACCGTGTACTAGGTTACTTATTAGTAAACGTGTCTCATAAATGGGGTAAGTCTAACGAGATTAGGTTTACACCTATCAGGGTAGTTTGTAATAATACGTTGACCATGGCTTTGTCTGATAAAAGTACTGCTGGTTTTAAGATGCCTCATGTTAAGGCTCTTGACCATCAAGTATTTGCTTCAGCAGAGCAGGCTTTAGGTCTAGCTGGTAACCGTATGGATGAGTTTAAGCAGAGTGCTGAGTTTCTCAGTGGTAAACGCTTTAATAAAGACTCAGTGGTTAACTACATTGCTGACCTGTTTCAACCTGAGTTACTCGTAGCACAAGCTGAGATAGAAAAAATGAGTAATGTCAAAGCGATAGCGACACGTCAATCTATGGTTGATGAGTTTAAACGCATACCATCTTTGGTACACCAAGCGATTGAGGAACAGCCAGGAGCTAACCTTAAATCATCTAAGGGTACATGGTGGGGTGCTATGAATGCTGTTACTTTCGTAGTTGACCATAAGTGGGGTCATGACCGTGACGCGTCTTTACATAATGCTTGGTTTGGCGGTCGTGCTTCGTTGAAGCAGAAAGCTATGACTAAAGCTATTGAGTACGCTAACGTTGCATAACTGTGTATGGAACGGTGTTTCATAACACCGTTCCTTTACACTATCTTAATCATAACTAAACTAAAGCTATGAAATTAACTGAATTAAAAGAAGTGAAGGTTATCGCCTTTGTCAATAACACAGCCGATGGTCCAGACTATAAAAGGGCTGTCATCACAACAGTTGGAGAAGTACATAAAATAAAAGGTGGCTCACCTTTGTTATACGACCCTGATAGATTTAGTGGTCGTACTTGGTTAAACGCAGAAAAACATTTTATGCTGTATAACATGTACAGTAAAAAGAAATTAAAAAAACCTGCTAAACTTAATGGCGATAGACAAAAAATGTCTCATCAGCTATGGCAATTAATAAACCCTCATGCTGTCAAGCCAGCAGAGAAAGATATGACGGGAGCAGTTATAGAAACTCCTGAGAAAAAACCTAAAGTAAAAAAGAACACACCTGTAAAATCAAACTCAGTAGTAAACGAAAGTAGCATTATTCAAGCTACAGGTAAGGAAGCTAAGTCTGAGAAAAACGCAGCACGTCATAGGCTGTATAAGAAAACAAAAGTAAAAACATTATTAAGCAAGAACACTATAAAACTTGCTGATATAAAGTATGATATCAAGTCTGGTTATGCGGAAATAGTGGGCTAAATGCAGCCCCTTAGAGCGTTGAAAATAATAACCTATACTTAGGTATACCCTAGCTAAAAACAATTAAATGGAGCCCTTATGCAAACCCCTCCGTACTTGATTAAAAACTTTTTACTTACTATTAAAGCTGAGTGGATGCTAGATAAAACTACTCTTGAGTTAACTAAAGACTCTATGAAAAGTTTACAAGAGTTTCAGTTAAGTGATGGTCAAGGTGATGTAAAAAACGTATTACAAGAATACGTCACTAATCATGGTCATGATATCTATTCCGTGCCTTTATTTACGCAAGAGTTTTGTGACACTATGTTAGATGAAATAGAGAATATGAAACAACATTTGGCTTTTGAGCCTAACACAGATGAAGATGAACTCAGGCAAATACCAGAAATAGTACTGCACGAAAAAGCACCAGAACTATTTAACTCGATGCTTGGCGTAGTTTTTAATGTCATGAACCCTATCTTTATGTCAGTATGGCAACGCTACAGTAATGCTGCTGCAACTATACAGATTGCAAACTATAACGTAAAAGATAAAAAGCAAGGTGCGTGGCACCATGACCAGACTGCGGATATTAGTATGGTTGTACCGTTAAACACTGGCAACTATAAAGGTGGGGGAACTGAGTTTCATAA
>Ga0181393_1000058_pt1 | contig 32414 bp, 35 predicted proteins | sample 16SPOviralmetaG_FD_130122 | JGI IMG/M metagenome (GOLD analysis project Ga0181393, IMG submission 130122) | Marine viral communities from the oligotrophic San Pedro Time Series (SPOT) site, San Pedro Channel, CA, USA - 16 SPOT_SRF_2010-10-21 | ecosystem: Environmental > Aquatic > Marine > Strait...
ACTTACCACTTCCTCCGATATTGAAATACTTCGTGCCTTTCTTATCCTTTTCTCGTTTGTCGTAAATAGTGACTCGGTGGTTTCCAACCCAAAGATTCCATTCTTTGCCTTTGGATTTGCCATCGCCACTTTCACCCATGTTAGGATTTCCAAATACCTTTCGCAATTCCGCACGATTGGTTTTGATGTAGGCTTGAAGGCTTGTTCCGCTTGGGAAATTAGGGTTTTTGACAATCCTAATACTGTTCATTCTTCCATCCTCCCGTTAATTTCCAAAAAACCAATGACATTAGAATCTTTTCCGAATGTTTGAGAAATATGAGATTCAATTTTTAGTTTAATCATTTCTTTGACTTTATGTGTTTTACCCCAATGTTCGTCTTGAGTAATCAAAATACTCGTCATACTTTCAGGAAAATCCTCGTCAGCAGTTTCATATTGAATGTTAATAATGTCAAAAACAACCATCATTGTTCACCACTTTCGTCATCATTTTCGTCATACTTAGAGCAAATTGCTTCAAAAGCCTCTTTATGTTCTAAATCTTCCTTGTTAATCCCAACGGATTCGTGCGCTACTGATGCCGCAGTAAGTAATGGAAGGGGTGACAAAAGATAAAACCATTCGATACCTAAATTTCCAAAACGATTTATAGCGAAAAGTAATCCCGAAGCGATTCCACCTGCGACTAAACCCTTTGAAACGGATTTACTCATGCTTGAACGATGTTGTTCAGCAAGATAGGTATGGAAACCTTGTTCACAAATGGAACGAACCGACATGAGATACAATTGTTGTTCTCGTTATCTAAAGGCTCTCAAAGAAGATGTCCTTCTGCACCGAATGTGCGCCCTGCGTTGATACCGATTTGACGGTGCTTGCTTGGGGTCAATCCACCGAAGTCGGATGCACGAACAGGTGGTGCGACATACTCGGATTCCATGCGAAGACCGCTACTTGGAGGAATCAAGTTTGTGAAATTCATTTGCTTTGGCACATTCGCTCTTGGAAGAATTGGGGCTTCACGAAGGGAAACACGGTTCACGGAAGGCTTCACATTAACGGAAGGTGCGGCGAATAGTTTTCTTGGGTTTGGTGGGCGACTCATTGAAGCACGATTGACTTCGTGAGCAGGGTTGTTTCCAAAAGTTTCTGTGACGCTGTGAATTAGGGTGTTTGGGATGTGAGTTTCGGGGCGAACACGGTTCAAATGAGATACATTGAAATCTTGACCGCTACCATAAACTTCCATAGTGTGCGTTGGCCTCATGTATTGACCTTCGGGGGTAAGTCCTGTGCTTCGTAGGTTGTAGTTTCCGAGATGTTGGGAGGCATCCGAACCCATTGGCAATTCAAATTCAGCGAACTTGACAGTAGGCATAGATGGGCGATGAGTGTTTTGAACGATACCTTGTCCATGTCCCTTACCCATTACTGCATCAGCAAGTGGGATTGCGTGACTTGAAGGGATTGAAAACTTTTGAGCCTTTGGCATTTGTGGTGGGGCAGGTAGTGGTGCGTTAGGTGCAAGACCTTGACCCATAGCGTTAAACGCAGGGAGGGTGTCTGCCGCCAAATTGACTTGTGGGAATTGAGTCATCTTAGGGGCGGGTGGTAAATCGGGTAAGACTGTATTACCTGCTATTGTGCGAGCCATAATAATCAATTCTCCCTTCTGTTATCTAAAGACTTACTTTTTGCGCTTCATCATTACGCCACCGACAACAACGACACCTGCACCTGCAAGTAGCCATCCCCAATTCTTGCTTACAAGAGCCTTTGCTCGGTCAAAAATGTCGGAAAACAAGCCCCCTTCGGCTTCCATAATTTCGTTTCGGACTTCGGGGGAGTCTTCATCAGCAGGGGTTGGCATAGGGGTTGCGCCACCACTACCGCTTGTGAAATTAACTTGAGGCGGTTGTCCCATCACATCTTCCTCATCAGTAGGGAGGCTTTGTGAAGTAATCGGGCCTGTCAAACCTGCAACGATTTCAGTCCCAAGTGGGTCAGCCATCAAATTAGCCATTGTAGGATTACCTGTAATGTTTCCAAACGGGTCGGAAGATTCGGCTTTCACATCACGACCAATTGGGTTATCATCGGGAAGCATGACTATCACTTATCTTTCTCGTTATCTAAAGCCTCTTATGTTATATGAATTGGAATGCCTTGTGGAAAATTAAAAAACATTCTCGGTGTATCAACAGGCTCTTTGGGTTTAATCCATACGCTTACTTTGGTGGGTGTGATATTGGTTCGTAAAAATGGAATCGCATGAATTGATTGTTTGACATAAGGATTCATAAATGATTTGTAAAAAGACGATGGAGGGTTGTGGAAGTAAGGATTATGTTTCTCCCATTGATTATTAAAAGGGTGCGAAGATGAATAATAGGGGTCTTCTTTGCATTCGACTATTTGGTAAAAGACACTTTTGCTAATTTTGAACTCTTTTTTAGAACAGTTTGCTTTATTACTTTTGCTCGGTGATTTTCTAATGGGACTTCCACCTTTTGAACGAGCGATGGAATAACGATTTTCCATTTCATCCCACAATTTGAAATCATATTCCCTAAGATTTAGAGTAAGATAAATAACATCATCAGCGACTTCCTTAAATTTATCTTTGTGATTGACAATTTTCCACGCAGTTTGTCCATTTCTTCGGTTGATTTTCTTAACTACATAGCCCCAACATTGACTATGAGTAAGTAATAAAAGCAAGACCGCTTCCTTTACCACATTATTACACTTAGCGAATTCATATTCACTTAGCGTTGTCAATTGTTCCAATGATATATTCATCATTTTCAATTGATGGCGAATCTCATGGGAATGGGTGTAAAACGCTATCGCCCCGACCCGCATAAGATAAGATTGTTCAACCACCTATTTAATCGGTGAGTCCACGAATGGCGATGTATGCACCTGCGGAGAGAATAGAAATCATAGCAATTCCCGCTAAAGGGGTCTTAAAGGGAGATTTTGTTTCTTGCGGCGACTCAAAATCCTTCTTATCGGACAAATCAACCTCAATGCGATGGCGTTCCGAAAGTGGCACATATTCCAAATCGGGGAAATCTTTTTCCACATCAACGGAGGCAAGACCTCTCAAAGAATCTTGCTTCGGCAAACCGTCATCAAGTGGCATAGCATCAAACGAATTCCCCTCCATGCCTAAAGGTGATGATACTTCCGACCTCCATTCTCCTACGGTGGAGAGGGTTCGTGACGGTTCGGGGGTAGTTTGTGGACTCGCATTGAAGGTAGCAGGTTTCATCTCAATGTTTTTTCCTGTATGCGTGACCTTTCTATCTTCACGGATTTTAGAAGCACGGAAAAAGCCCTCATCACGGTAGTAAGTCGGTGAATAACAAACAACCTCTCCTTGTTGAGCCGCCGAAATGCCTCCAAGAACCTTTTTGACTTGGCTTTTATCTGTCCCGAAGCCCATTTGGTCTTCAACCGCCTTCAAATCACGATGGTTAATGAGGTTATGAATCATATAGGTGGAACATTGGGATAATGCCTCTTTTGATACCGATGCAGGTCGCTGTGAGATTAAACAGACACCGTAGCCATTCTGCCTACCTAACTTACAAAGGCGCACGATACCGTCAAAGGAAACGGGCTTTCCTTGTTGGGGAACGAAATCTTGACATTCTTCAAAAATTGTCATAACACCCTTTCCAAGTTTCGCCATCAACAAATCATCGCAATAATCACGGACTATTTGTTGTTGCTTATCCAAACCTAAATCGGAAATATCAATGACAAAGGAAGTCGGTTCTTTTCCTAATCGGTCAATTAACCCTTTGATATTAACGGATTCGCCACCTTTAGGACTTAACTCTTCCACATTTGGCAATTGGGAAAGTCCTCCGTGTGCGCCCAAGACATCGAAACAGACGAATTGAAGTCCGACACGGTTGATTTCTTCCATGAGAAGTCCACCTGTCCACGACTTACCACTTCCTGTAATTCCTGTCAAGAAAATCTTATCTCTTACAAAATCAAGCGGGAATTTTAAGTCAGCAGGTTGTCCTAATGATGTGCAAGCCAAAATGATTTCATCGGGCTTAAAAGAAGCCGATGACGATGGTGAAGATTCAGCACCCCAAGATTCCATAATTAATCTTTATTGCTTCCGCTATCTAAATCATGCGTTTGATTTCGCCGCTTCTTCGGCACTTTCAACACCTAACTCATTCCCTAAATCCGAATCTCCCGAATTTATCCTTGCCATATCGCACAATGTCCCTGCGAATCCGCTAACTGTGCCGTCAGCCCCTACGGTGACGCAAAAATCATGCACGAAGCCATCCATATTTCTTCCATAGTCTTTAGAAAGGAGTTTTTTAAGGACATTGGCCCCTTCTTTTACCTCTTGAGCATTTTGGGGATTGGCAAGGAAAACTACAAAAGTCGGGCCTTTTTGTTCCAAATCACGGTAATTGAATTCCAAGTCCTTATTGAAAACTTGTCTTGACCATGAACTTGAGTCCGACCAAGCCATATCCATAATGATGATATTAACACATTGGTCAAAATTGTAATTTTGTAAATCACTACACATACGGTCAATGCCTGTCGCCAAACTTGTTCCACCCGAAGGGCTAAACGGTGATTGTCTTTGTGGGGTGTTATCCAAAAACCAATCAATTGCCATTTTGTGTTCACCCGATGGGCCGGGCCAAACCGTTTCAGCACCACCATTGAAAGCCCATACGGAAAAGGTATCTTTAGAAATCTCCGCTTGAGCAATCATCATAGCACAGCAAATTTGGGCTAAGTGATAACCTGCCATTGGATAACCTGTATTGGAAATCCCATAGTATAAGCCATCGCCCATTGAACCCGATTTGTCCACAAGGATGTTTAAGTGAGTCGCCAACCCTTCTTTCCCTTCCACCGTTGGTCGCATGGTTTTTTGAAGTGTTTCTCCAAGTATCGGGTCGGGAACTGCTGATGTGACAATCAATTCGGAAATTGGGTCTGTTAAAACATCCCATGACTTTCTTCCTGTGGGTTGTTGAGGAAACCGCTTAGAAGGAGGGCTACGAATCAAAAGTGGGGCCATATCTTCATACATAGCCCGAAGTGGATTCGGCATATCTTGAGGCGATTGTGGATTAATGACATATTCACTTGATTTGAAAATAATGAAGGGATTATCCCCATATCGTTCACCACTACCGAATGTTCCCATTTTAACCAATCCTTATATTCATGTCGGGGTTTTCCAACATTTTCTTTCCATTGTGTTCACTATCAGCGATTAGACCCCACGCTGTCGGAACAGGGTTGCCATAAACATCTTTCATAGGGAATCTTTTCTCATACGCAATCTCGGCATCTAAAACACCTTGAGGAAAATTGTTAATAGCCTTTCCATCAACATCACATTGACTTAATTTTCGGCGGTATGGGATAATACCTCCCGCTTCCACGATACCACGACAAGTTTTACACTCATAAACCTCAAAAATTAGACCTTGTTCCTCATCAATACGGTCAGCGATTTTTGTTAAAGTGTGATAATTGGTTGAACCCTCTAACTGAACTGATAAGGCTTGGTTGGCTTTAGGAATAATTGAATCTTGAACAAGATGAGTGTCAAGATTAGGCCCTTGATACTGCAAAAAGTCAGTATTAGGGAGTGCATTTGGCGAAAATGAAGGAATCTCACTCCAACGAGGATATTCTCTTTTCTTTTTCAAAGTGCTTCCATTAGTCGGGTCACGGTAGGAATGACAAGGGGGCGAATCATCAATCCACTTTGCTAACGAAAAATCGTAATAGGCTTCGCTTGAACGACCTTCACAAACAACGAAAGTAAAACCTTTATTCGTTTCACCATCAACCGATTGTGCTAATTGCTCATCAATCTTTTTCTTAAAATCCTCTTGTAATTGCTCGTTAGCATCTTGAATTTTTTCAATTTCTTCCTCTTCACCGCCAACATCATTAGGACAAGATTCTGTTCCCGAAGCCGCACTTGTAATCTGTGGCTCTAAAGGTATCGGTCTTAAATTATCATATTGTGTTTGAGGTAAAAGCAATTTGTAATCGGGATTTCCTGTGGATTCAAGATACAAAGTATAAACGGGTAAGCCTCTAAATGTGCCTCCACTACCTGTGTTGCCCTCTAAAGGTTGCGGATTCATAATTCGCATCGTATCGGGGCGATAATAAACCCCTTTTTGGTCTTGAAGTGGGGGATAATCTGTCGCCCTACAATTCCTTTCGGGACAGGCATCGAGAGGGCGGTTCAAATCATCTTTCAAGTATTTGACATTGTTCCAACCTTCGTGTGCTAATGTTCCATTTCCTAAATCCTTACCATTGAAACAAATTTTCATTTCTTGTTTAGAGATAGCAAAGTTTAATTCGGAAACAGGATAACGATTGGTTTTGGTTGCACCCGTTCCTTTGTGAATGTAAGTCATTTCCACCGAAGGAGTATATCGTTTAATATCCGACCAAGAATCAATGATTTTACCGTTAGGGGCGGATTCATGCACGAATTTGTATCTATGCAAACGCCCTTGTAAGATATTTCTTCGATTTTTAGGGTCACGAATCTCTTTATTACGAGATAATGCCCCTGCCGATGATTCCAAATTTTGAGGGTGGTTATCGTCAGCCGTATATTCACGAATGTAATGAGCCATGTAAGACTCTTCGCCACACCCGACTTTAACGACCTTATTACTGCCACAACCGGGACAAGATGAATAGTGTCCTTTAACCGATACTCCGCATTCTTCACAAGTAGTAGCATCATTACAACGATAACGCACAACCCATAGATATTTGCCCTTTTCATTGGCTAAACCTTGTTTCCATTCTTGAGGGGCGACTGAATTAGTCCAATTATTAGGTGATGAATAATGCCCTGCATCCACCGTTTCCCAAAGCCAAATCGGGTCACGCCTTGCACAATGCGGGCAAACACAAATACCCGATGATTGCGATTCGGAAAGAGTGACTTGTTGATAACCGACTACGAATTTTCTCATCTTATTAACGATGTTAATGATGTTTCCTTTGTAATGAGAAATTTGTCGTTGCTTACTATCACTTTCAATTTGAGAGGGCTTTCTTTCGGGAGAAATAAACATGAGATTGAAAATGTCCTTCATCAATTCTTGACCTTGTGGCGAATTGAAAGGATTTTTCTTGTAGCCCATGCTTAACGACCTCTCATAACTGCATCCATATCATCGGCAATCATACCCAAAAATGCTTCCCCTGCTTGCCTATTTACTTTACGATTGCCTAAAGGAATCAAACTTGAGTAAGCCATAGCCCACTCAAAAGCGAACATTTGGATGAGAAGGTATGTCCATGTTCCCGAAGACGCTACTCTTGCTTCTCGTTGTTCTTTCGGAACATAATTCCACCAATTATCCCAAATGGTAATTGCTTCATGTCCACATTGAGGACATATTGAACTAAAAAGTCGGGCGGAAACCCACTTACCGTCAATCTTGTATTCTTTGATGGGTTCAAACTCTTTTGAATTTTCTCGGCCATCGTAGGTTTTTGTTCCTGTGACTGTGTATTTCTTTCCCGCTTTCAAACCGTTGGTATCTTTGAGGCACTTTACCTTACGCCAATTTTCAGCCATGTTTTCGGCTACACAATAATTGATAGGTGGGTAATACTGCTCTCCCCTTCCGTGTCCTATGAATTTTTGATAAAATGGTGTCATAGCAGTAGGCTCATATTTGTCTTTCGGATTACCATTGTCATATTGACCCACTAATCCACCTTTAGGCTGATAACGATTGTCTTTCAATTTACCATCTTTGAGCAATTGTCGGTGGGCTTGAAGTCCTTTTTCGGTATTGCATCTTCGGACAAATTGACCTGCTCTCCACCCATCTAACATTTGTTGCTTAACTGCCTCTCGTTGATTGTCAGCAAGAATTGTAGTCCCTGTAATGACAGTCCAATTTACCAAAATGTCCGAAATTGCATTCAGCCAACGACCTTTTTGATAGGCTTCCACAGGAATTTCCTTCATTCCCTCAATCCAATATTTTGAATCCTTTCCCGGATGTGCAACAATATGCCCGAATTCGTGTCCTAAAACGAAAAATGGGGCGGAATCTGTATATTTTTCGGGAACTCCGTGATAATTTTGGGTCAAACACAACATCATTTGGTCTTTACCGACCTCAATTTGAACCATGTCAGTTTTACCACCGTGCATTTCCGTTCCAAGAATGAGGGGAATGGCCTCTTCACCATAAATTTGTTGAAGGGTAAGATAAGCATTCCGCATATTGACGGGGGCGTGGTCTGCTTGCATTATATCCGCCATGAAGAATCATTCCTCAAACGACTATTTGAAAGTAGCGATTATTCCGAAACGCTGTTAATGGCTTTAAGTGCCTTCTTAACATACACACGGTAGTCCTTCATTGTTAAGTTTCCAATATCTTGATACATGAAGTTTTCCCATTGGTCATTTGTTCCCGAATACAAACTCATGTTGTAGGAATCATCCTCGTCAAACGGTAGGACTTCCCATTCGGTAGGATTGCCGTTAGCATCTTTAATCATGTTCCCTGCGGCGTTCTTAACAGGGCGCATACAAGCCGATGTAATTCCGATAAAGAATCCAACAGTAGCCGATGAACCTTCGGCATTGTTATCACCTTGAATACATCGCATGGAAAGCCATAACCTCAAATCATCTTCACCGTTAATGGTTGTAGTCAGTCCGTTAGGAAGTGTCAATTCCATAGAGCCTTCCACACCACCGAGAGCGTGTGAGGCACGGAAACAAGCGTTGAATCCACTCTTCATAGTAGCCTTGTTAGTGGAATTCGGAGAACCTGTCGGGCGGGACAACCAATCATTCAACAAGACTAATGCCTTATCTTGATATTCTTCAAGAGAAGATAGGGTTTCAATGACACCATAGCCACCTTTCTTTTCACCGATAATAACTCCACCATTACCTGCATTAGATGATAATGCGGAAACGGCTTGTTGCATTTTTGCGGAGAATGTATTTTCATCAACAGACTCTCCTTGAAGTGGAATTGTAAATTGATGAGTGAAGCCGATTTGTTGGTTGGCATCAAAGTCAGCACCCGCCACATCAAAGAAGTTATCTGTTCCACCTTGACCGAGTTTAGCAACAGGCTTCAAGTTTTGAGCGTTGGTAATCATACGACCCCATGCACCCATACCGTCACCATAACTTCGCCACTTGAACTCGTTAGCCTTTGCACCACCGATAGCGGAAGCGAAAGAATCAAAAGACGAGTATTGTCCACCCGATTTGTAATATGGGCCAATTTGTTGTCCGACAACAGGGGCAACCGCCGTGAAATTACAGGCTTTAGGTGTCTTAGTGGCTTTCAATACATTTCCACCAATTGAAGCAATCTTGGAGTCAGCAAGTCCGAGTAATTCGGCCTTGTCATCCGAAAACAAGAGTGTATCGGAGGCGATTTTACCACGAATTTTCATATATTGAGCCATTGATACATCGGACATCAATTGTTCCTTTTGGATTTCTTCGGGAGTTTGCTTTGTCCCTTCCTTTGAAGCAGGTCTTTGTAGGCGTTCTTGATAGCGTGATATTTTGTCTTTGTAAGACTTCTTTCGCTTTTGGTTTTCAACAATCATAGTAGCGATTGACCAATGAACAGGAGTAATAGTGCTACTCTTATTTCGCACATCGGACTTGATGGAAAGCAAAACATCAGTTTCATACTTCCAATAAGCATCGGTGGATTCAAGATAAGAACGGCAATTACGAATAAAGGAATCCCACAAATCCATCAAGGAATTGTTAGTAGCATCGCCCATCAAAGAGCGTGTATTACGAAGGACATATCCATTAAGAATAATTTCTTTAACGAACTCTTGCTCGTTTGAAACAGTCATACCTTCACGCATGATACCGATGTCCCTACCTTTCGGGTCTTCTCCTTCCCTTGCAGGGCCGAGTCGGTGTCCTAAACAGTATGGAAGGGCATCAAGGACTTCTTGACGAGTCACATGGTCTTTACCACGAAGGAAAGCCATAGCCCTTGTCATCTTAATCAAAGAATTACTGAAACGGAAACCAAGCATACGAGTAATTAGAACAGGTGCTTGAGTGCTTCCTGTGGCATCGGGGCTACCAAATAATTTCCACCAATCAGCGTGAACAGACTCAAATTGACTGTTGGTTGTGGTGGAGATGTCTGCAAGTGGTGAAGCAAAAACATCATTATCGTCTTTGAAAACATGAGTTCCGCCATAAAAGTCATCTTCAAGTCCTTGAATCATCCATCTTTGCGTGAACAGAACGGAGAGTAAGGAAATGTCAAGAAGTGCGCCCTGCTCATCCTCTCCTGTTCCCGATGAATTGAATGGTAAGTCACCAATGGTTCTCCAAACACGGCTCAAATCACCGAATCTCATTGGGGCAACGAATTTCTCATCGCCTTTATTGACCAACATACGCTTAACTAATTGAATTTCGGGGGTTGAACCTCTTGCGCCTGTGGCATATCGGGACAACAAAGTGTTGAAACGACCACCAAGACTCAAAGTTCCAAAGAGCAATTCCATATCAATTCTGTCCACGAAAGCCAAATCGTTTCCTTTTTGGTGAGGGTTCGTGTCCATCCATGCAACGAAAGAAGGTGAGGTAAAGGTTTGTCCACGATACTCAACAGTCTTTTCAGCAATTAGACCAAGAATAGCATCTTCAACACCGCTACCGCTTCGGTTGGCTTCGTTAAAGAATTTAACAGGTTGTGTCACCACAGGTCGTGGAGTCGGGTCAAAAGAATATGAAGCAATAGTTTGACGGGTTAGTGGATTCTTTTCAGTAATTTGACGGATTTCCACACCATAAAGAATTTCTTCGGCTCGCTTATCGTAATCAATCTTAGCAATACCACACTCATGTAGCATTTCAGCCGAAATCAAATCCATCTTAGCATCGCTTCCATCACGCTTTGTTCCAAGTCGAGCATCGTAAAAGTGTTCCAACAGGAAATTACGGAGGGCGAAACCTTCGTTGCCTCCCGCATCAGTAAAGAGTGGTGTTCCCAAAATGTGAGCAAAACCATCTTTATCGGAAACATCGTTAGGAACAGGTGCATTGTGTTCATCAAACAACGAGGAAATAGTAGCATAAGTGACCGCATTAGCCGTAATGGTGAACCCAATCATATCACCATCCATGTCGGGCTTTGACAGCAACATTTCAGCGAAGGCTTCGGGAGTCATTGGGTGCTTGGAATATCCGCTATCGGATTTTCTTTGTAGGAAACGGAAATCGTAAAGATATGCACCCGATTTTCTTGAACCCAAAGTCCATTCAGTAAATCTCCAATCCTCCCACGCACGACGAGTAGGCTCTTGGTTCTTATCGGAGTAATCAACCGCATAGGTCATCCCTGTTGGGAAAACCATGTATTCGTGAGGGACACCACCTGCGGTATTTTTCTTAGCAAGATAACGAGAGGCTACATTGAAACCATAAGAGTTCGCCAACAAAGTCGCCGCCGAATTGATAACGGTTGTTTTACCTGTTCCGGGAATACCCGAAAGACGACAGGTTGAATCTTTCATTAGCCAAGCACAAAAGAAGGCTTCTAATTGTTTTGGGTCGTCAAAACCGAATACTCTTGAAAGAGCATCCATGTGAATACGAATGTTTCGCAATTGTTCCACCATTTCGGAAACATTTCCTTCTCCTTTAGATTCTTCAAGTTCATCAATAATGGATTCATAGAGAATATCTCCCATGTTTTCGGCACTAAATGGCGTAAAATTGCCTTTTTGTCCTTGCGGGCCGAAAGATGACCGGGAAATAACCCTGCCAATTTCCATTTCTTGACCATCTTGAGAAACAATTTTGAAAGGTTGAACCGTTCCATTAATGATTTTGAAATCAGTCATGTCAATGTCAGCAACCTTGACACCATCAAGAAGCCCTAATTGCTTCAAACCTGCAACCATTTGACCACCAATCAAGTTAGAAAGGGGGTCATCGTTATCAACAGGGGCTACGGCATCAGCAATAGGGTTAGAAGGGTTAGAAACCTCATTAACGGGTGGTGGGTTCAAATCCGGGCCATCTCCGCTTTCAGCAGGGTTAGAAGGTGTGGAGGGGGTGGAATCGGTCTTTGGGGTCGGTAAAAGGTTAGAGTTTTTCCAAGACCGCATATCCACCGCATAAATCATATCTTTCGGGACTGAAACGACATTCAAATCGCCATCAGCATCATAGGAGAGTTCAACGGTGACAGGGGATTTCTTACCCTTTGCACCTGCATGAATACGACGAACATACATCCAATTCTTGTCGTCTTGACCGCCATTCTTGACATATTCGGTGATAAAATCATTCAAAAATTCGGGGGCTTTAGATGAATCGGCAATACCCTTTGCATCTTCAACATTTCCATTTTCCAAGTATTCAATAATAAGTGATACTGTTCCATTCTTAGGGTCGGCGGAAATCTTACTTGCGGAATTACCACCTTGAAACTTTTGTTCCTTAGCAGGTTTGATTCTGTCAAGGGCATCCATCTTTGGTTGAGAAGGTGTGGACTCAATAGCCTTTCCACCTGTTAGTGCATCAATATCATCGTATTCGCTCATGTTTAAGCCTCCTTTGTCAATGGAATGGTAATCAATTTGCTTCCCTTACCATCGGGGTTAGGCACAATAACTTTCAAAGCGGAAGGATTCATTGTTTTCCAAGCAATCGCCTTTGTGATAGCCTTGCCGTCAGCCATAACTGTGTTCATCATATCCACATCTTGTTCTAAACGAGTAGCCACTTCCACCGCATGATTTTCTTTAGGTGAACCAACACCGACAATCATGTTCATAACTTTGCCTTCAAGCATTTGGTCGGAGAATTGTTTATCCGTAGCAGTAAATAATCCTGTTTCAGCATCGGGGAATATGTAATGTGAGCCATCACGGAAGTCTAATCTAACTTGTTCCACGCTACCACCTTTCATAACAGGAGTAATAGACTTCAAGACCCTACCTGCGGGCGAATCGAAGCCACAAGCCACCGTTGTTCCATCCTCTCCGACACCCATTGGTGCAAGCAATTCCTCATCACCGGGAAATTGAAGAGAAACAAGATAAGATGAATCACCACTATGCCTCCCTGTGTAGTTATTGGTGCGCTTGGCTTTGTTTTCCACCGCCACAGTAAAAGAAATGTAAGAGTTTTTGGTATCAAGAGTGTCAATGTCATCAAAATTGACAGCCGAAGGTAGCAAAAATTCGTTGTCTAAACTCTTTTCAAAGGTAAAAGATTGGGCGGAATACATTACCTTAGCACTATCCGCATCCCAAAGATAAATTCCTTGCCCTTCTCCACGAAGTTTTGTGACAACCTTATCTAACTCGGAAGCATTATCACGGAAATACTTAGCATTCACAGCGTTATACGGTGAAATACCTGCGAGTGTGGAAGGGAAACCATCACCACCTGCCGCATAGAAATAACCATTAGTAGCCAATTCATCAGCATGAGGCCACTTCATTTTACCTTTAGTGAATGACATAGTAGCGATTCCTTCGGTAAATTGAATCTCAACCTTTTGAGTTTTCTTGCTGATAATGATTCGGCTAACCTTGACACCTTCCGCCAAGATTGGGATGCACGGTGCAGATTCCCCGAAATAGAAGGAATAAGTGGGTGTTTCGCCAATTTTGAATCGGAAAAAGGTCGTAGGCGGTGTCACAGTGTCCCCATCATAAAACATTTCATCCATATCTTTTGACGAATTCAATGATACAAAAATAGTGAAACCATCGGTGTCAATACCCATCGCTTCATCATCGTATTTCTTTTTGAATTCTCTATCGCTTGAAGTAGCGGGGAGGTCAATTCCTGTGGAAACAGGTTTAATCTTTTTGAATAATTCGCCGCCGCCCATTGTGGTCGGAAGTCCTTCCAAAGATGCAAACATGGAGGTCTTATCAGCCATAAAATATAATTGATTAACCGACTATCTAATACCTGCTCTTTGTAAAACGGCTATCTTGCTTTGTAAATAGCCTATCTTTAGATATTGCGACCCTGTTCACGAAGGAAATTGATTATATCAGCCCTACCGAAAGCATAAACACGCTCAAACCATGTCAAATTAGAATCAATAAAATCACAAACAGTAGCAATTTCGGAAAACTTGATACCATAAGGTCGCATTTCATCCACTAATTCACCCACAGTCCCGTTAGCCCATACCGCTAACCCCTTATCGGATAAACCTAAAATGAAATTTTCATCCCAAAGCATATCTCGCACCATAGCGATGTCCGAATTCGTAGTCGCCCTTACAGGAATGTAGCCGGGATTGAGAGCGACAAAACGATTCATCACATCTATGTGCGAAGGCAAGTGAACATTACGACACCAAGTTAGCCAATCACTAATCATTTCAGCAACATAATGTCGCCATACAGGATTAGTCATCCTCTCCACCCTCTAAACTAACTTCGTAAAGGTCAAAATCGGGCATATCAAAGCCTTTTACTGCCAACGGGTCATATTTTTGGGCTTCTTCGGGAACTTCCATTTCGGAATAATCAACCATTGGCTCATCTTCCACAAATTCGGAAATATCAATAGGTTCAGTTTCCCATTCTTCCTGTGCTTGGTTGTTAATCTTTCGTTGAGAATCGGCTTCCATGATTTCATTCATAGATAATCCTTGACTTTGTGCTAAGTCCGAAACATCAACGATAGCGAAGGCATTTTCATTCATACCTTTCACTTCCGCAAAGGTGGAAGGGACTCCTGCATCGGGGTTGCCTAATTCCATGTTGTGATAATCGGTTCGGACTCCCAAATCATAATTTGCGCCCGACCTATGTTTATTAACTTTTTCACGGATAGCCATACCTTCTTGTTTAGCCCATGCTTCCACCGCAAGATGTTGAGCATCCAAAGTATCGGTCAATTCATTATTAACAATGTCATATTTCTTTTCAGTCGGGGCCATAGCACCCTCCGTAGCGAAGAAATTCCCCCAATCATTAGCGTCAAAGGAGTTTAAGTCCAATACGGGTGCAGGTGGGGCAACAGGGGCTTGTTCAATAGGTTCTTCCACGATGGATTCACCGACGACAAACAAATCGTCATCATCGTCAAACAAAGATGCGTCGGACACCCCTTGTGATTCTTTTATCTTTTGTAGGAATTCAAGGTCTGTGGATTCTAATTCGGCTCTCCTTCCCGAAATAAATTCTGCCGCACCTTTGATAACAGGGGCTACATCACGGATGACTTCAAAAGCATTCGACGCTTGTTCCACTCTTGGGGATGCCGTGACCGTTTCACCCACACCGTATTTGTCAAGTAGGGAGAGTAAGGGAACGAGCATCTTTTCCGCCATTTCGGGGTCAAGATTCAATTTACGAGCAAAATCGCCAATTTCTTCTCCACCTGTAAGTAATTCCACGATATTTTTACCTTTTTTCGGCTTGGACTCTTTCTTTGGTTCTTCCTTTGGTAATTCATCTCGTTGAATTAAGTCCGAATAATCGGAACGAGCATCGGGTCTAAAATGTTCTTCAAAAGAGCGAGTGCGTAATTCGCCATCGGAAAGGTCATCCATAAGACTCACTTGTTGTCCTTTGTATCTAATCGTTCCCTTAATTCTTGAATCCAAACCGCATGAAAGTCCGAATCTTTCTTATCCAATTCAAGATTTTGTAAGTCGGCTACTGATTCCTCAATGAATCTCGCCATACGGGTGACATTAGAACGATGGGCTACTGTGTTTCCACTCCCTGCTGATTGAATAAATTCACAATAATGATTAATAATTCGCCTTAAATCCCTTTCTCGTTTTTTGGGACTCGCTTTGAGGACATCAAAAAGAAATCTATGCCTCAACAATTTAGCCATATCGCCTTGAGAAAACTTGTCCAATGCTTTGAACAAACTCTTGTAAGAATTTTCTAAACGCTTGGTGGGCGAAACATCAATCAATTCAGCAAAATCTCTAAATTGAGAATAAGCAAGTGTATCTTTCGTATTAGACAACATCTCCCTAAAATTGGCTAACAAATCAGTATTTATTTCTAAAGTTTTATCCATTTAATCACCCCATTATCCAAAACAGACCGAGAACGACAATGGCTGTCACAATGAAAGGTTTTCTATCTTCACTCGTCATTACTAATCACTTCAATACTGCGGGCCATTATTACCGTTGAAGTTTTTAAGGAAGGAAGCATCCAAATTCAAACGATTGTCAAATTGACGAACCGCTTCGGTAGCCTTCTTTTCTTTTTCCATTTCCGCTTGTTGCTTCTTGACTGTTTTCTCGGTTTCAGCCATAGATGTTTCAAGTGCGCCAAAGCGTTCTTCCATGTCGGCAATTTTCTTTCGGTAGTGAAAGGCGGTAGCCCCTACGCCTGTTAAACCACCGACTACAAGACCTGCCGCAAAGCCCATTCCTTTTGTAGCAACGGACTCTCCTTCGGCATTCTTGGCTACTGCTTCGGAATACCCTTCGGAAGACATACCACGCTTGCGTATTTCAGCGAGCATGGATTTGAGGTCTTGTGAAAATGATTCAAATTCTTCGGCATTGGCTACTTTAGAATCCACCATTGATTCCATCACATCAAGTAATTCCTCATCACCTAATGTGTCAGCCTTAACATTCTTTTTGAGGGCAAAGGTGGGAACATCTATTCCAATTTCTTCGGCGGCAAATACTAATAAATCGGACATTGACCTATTATTTGTCCTATTTTGTTGCGCTGTTGGGGTTTCATTACTTTCCGAATCCTGTTGTGACACTATGTATTCATTGACCTTTTTCATGCCACGAATACCCTTTCCACGCTGAAACAAAATGTATTTACCGTGTCCATTAGTATTACAAAGATTAACGAAATCATTGAGATTGGGACATTCATCCCATTCAGCAAGATTGGTCGTTCCCGATTTAGCCGCACCTTTTCGGTAGCACCTTACGAAGAACATAGACAACCATTGTCGGTCTTGTTATCTAAAGGTTCATCAATTTGGGAGATTTCTATGAAAATTATTTGTAGTCCGATTGTAAAATTGGACATCCAATCCTAATGTCCGATAATAACCACGCATTCCATGAAATGATTGTTGAGGGCAATTCAATTCTTTCCACTTAGTTTTACCATTCTTTGATGTCCAAGATATTACCCGATTAAAGACAGGTCGTGTCGGTGAAAAAACATCTTTGCTTTCTTCCACATATTCAATGACTATGCTTCGCAGAATTCCCTTCCCCATAAACATTGGTCGTGTTTTTTACTATTTAGCCTTTTCTATGACCAAACGGCGGAAATGGCTTCATACACATCATCCACACTTTCGGGGCTAAGTCCTTCAAGTGCCGTCAAGGTAGCCGCAATTTGAGCCATCTTTAGTTTGACAACCTTTTCGGGTAAAGACCAAGATTCCGCTTTGGTGGGCAAGTCTTTGTTTCTTGAATTTTTCAAATATCTATCCCAACCAAGTAAATCAAGTCGCCACTTTTTACCTGCTCGTCGTTCATTTGATTGAGCATGACAAAACATAGGGCGATTTCTAAGAATACCGACGACTTCTCGACTTGTGTATCTTCGGGGATAGTTTGAAACAACATATTCCGATATTTGGGTTGAATATCCGTAGCCGTTATGGTCAAGCATATAATCCACAATGATAAAAACCAAAGTTTCGGTCATATCAAGGGGGCGGGAAGCGGTCACTTGACCCGCCTCATTCATCGCCATCTTCCAACGCCGCCATTTTTGCTTCCCTTTCCGCCGCTACTTGAGCCGCTTTTTCACGATACTCTCGCTCTTGTTCAGTTTCTTCGGGTAAGTCAAGGGCTTCACGAACTAAAGCATCCATTTCTTTTTGAAATCGGTCTTTGGCTTCTTGCTTATCCATTCCATCTTCCTTAATCCATTTCTTGATAGTAGCAACACGATTCTCTTCAAATTCAATTGCTCTTAACATAATTTCAATATCATCAGCAAGCGGAGGGGCTTCCAAAGGTGGATTGTCAAAAAGCATAGCGACTTCTGTTCTCATAGCCGCCTCATCGTTAGTTCGGACAGGAACGAATTCTTCAATGTCATCATCAAGATGAGTATGTTGTCCTCCGACTTTGGAACAGTAAGATTCAGCATCAATTCGGGTGACATAAATTCCTAATCTCGGCCAATATCGCATTTCTTGGTTGGTCATAGATATTACATGGGGTGAACTTGTATCTAAACCTTCACGATTTTTTAGGGACTGAATATACTTTCAATCCTTCAATCAAGGCTTTAACAACCTTCATTCCATCGAGAGTTTCACCCACTCCCTCAACCATCCAAACGGTATTTTCTTGAAAGGCTTGTAATTCAAAAACCATAGCCATCTCTTTTTTCTCTTGCTCACTTATCATTATACTTCACCCACTCGCCCGCTTGTTTTCCATCTTTCCATTCCCACAATTGAGAAGTCGGCAATCCACGATTGACTCTTACAATATCACCTTTCAACCTCCACTCATCTTCCAAGCCGAAAGATACCATTTGTTTTCGGTAGTTTAACGCATCCTCACTCCCCATCTCAATTGGTGTGGGGGTTTGTATCTCTTTGGGGGAAATGATGGCATGGATTCCTGTCTGCGAAGCCGAAATCCGATAATAAACATCACAATTAGGAAAATCTTGAGATAACTTGGCTAATCCATTTTGAACGAGGGTGTCTTGAAGAGAAACCGCATCCCAATCAAAAGTCAATCTCATCATTCTTGTTCCTTGTCGGACTCACTATTTGAATAATGCGCTACTAACAAATCTTGAATAGAGCCATTCCAACGCCACAAAATCCATCTTACAAAGTATAAAACCAAAGCGGATTCCATAAGGAACAAAATAGTTAATAAGGAAATCCACCAAGTTAATAAATCCATTATTTCATCCCCTTAGAACCCCATACGAGGGTTGAAAGTTTAGCCAACGCAGGTAATCCCATCGGTTCAAAAGGAACATGAGTGATTCCGACTAACCTAACTTGATAATCGGAAGCAAGAGAACGGTAGCGGTCAAGATAAGGTTGTTGAATTTGAAATCTCCTATGCGTCATGGCGGCGGCAGGGTTGTCATCCACCGTAGCCCAAATCTCTTCTCCGAAATCGGGAACAATTTGATTAACGAGAATATGTTTAACGGGCAATTCAATTTGATTTAAGAATTTGATGGTGCGAAAACATTCTTGATACCCTGCTTCGGAAGCAATTGATACGAGATTAATAGAACAATTGTCACCACGCAATAATTTCTTAAAAGTTTCAATACGGTCACAAATCTCTTCTAACTCTTTGACTACCTTAGCCGTTTCGGATTTTCTTCGGAAGACGAAACCTTTCAAATTTTCTATCTTGGCTTTCATTCGTAAAATACGAAGGATGAAACCACGAATGGCATCGGGCGCAGTTAGCATCTTCAAAGTATGTCCCGTAGGCGCAGTATCAAAGACTACGACATCATAACTTGCATCATTCATCAGCGTGTAAATCATTTCCATGCCAAAGTATTCTTCCATGCCCGGAAATCCCGCCATATCGCCTAAAATTTCGGGGTCAAAACCCGGAACATTGGCCGTCAATTTCATCATTCCTTCATTCATCCTTTCTAAGAAATCTTTGGCTTGCTTTTCGGCATTGATATTAAGCCCCCATAGATTTTCTCCGATTTCCGTTGGGACAAATCCAATCTTCTGTCCGATAACATCGTCTGTGGAATGTGCAGGGTCGGAAGAAACGAGGATGGTTTTCTTTCCTTGCGAAGCATGATGAACCGCCGTAGTAGCGGAAATCGTGGATTTACCCACACCGCCCTTCCCTGTAAAAAGAATCAGCATAAGTGATAATGGGGGTGTTGGCTATCTAATCCTTCCCTTCAAAAACCGATTTCCATTTTGGTTTCCTGCGGAAGAGGGACAACAAAAAACGCATTAAGACCACTCCAATGAAAAATTATGTCCAAAAGTTATTTCCTCTTCAATTTCCTCATAACCACGAATGACAAGACGAACAGGGTCTATTGGCTCACTTAGTAGTGAATGTAGTTTAGAACAATTAGCCGATAATTTGATGGAATAATCGCCTCTTGGCTCTAATTCGGTAATTTGCATAACGAAACCATGTTCTCCAATCGGGCCTTCATAAACAATTTCGCTACCGAATGAAATTGAAATAGAACACAGATGGGAAAGGGGGCTATCCGTAGCATTAATTTCAATGTTCCTCAACATAAACTCCGAAGAAATCGGAATCTCCATCGGTGTGCAAATATCATCTAAGCACATCGGCAGGTCTAACTCGGTTTCAATTTCGCACCGCATTTAGGTCTTATTTCTTCGTTCTCATATCTAAAATATCGGATAAATTGCTCATTAAATTACCTAAAAGCGGAGTTTTGTTTCCTGATGACGGTCAGGGCCTCATTTTTGATTACTGTTCAAACACTTCGTCATAGTAAGATTTAGCCTGTGGTGAATATCCGCCTTTTTGTTGTCTTTCAATCATTTCCTCTTCGGGGGTTGGAGGTCGGGACTTAGGCAAATAATCTTTCATAAATTCTTGAACCTCTTTGTCCTCAAAATCAGTATTGATGGAATCTAAAGCATCCAAAGCATAAGCCGAAACTTGTTTCTTTCTTTTACGAACCCGACCCATTCGTTCCGCATCTCGCATCATCATGGTAAATTCATCCTGTTGTTGGCGCATCCACATCTCAATTTCCTCTTGCTTGATGTTCAAGTCGCCCGAATTGATAATCTTTCTCTTGAACCATTCAACGGAATCAATTGTCACTTTCATGCCTCTTTCACGAAGTTTGGTAGCGATAACGGCATCTGCCCCGTCAAAGAGAATGTAATCAACCCAAACAAAGGCTTCACGACCTGTTGAGCCATCAAGGTTGAATACTTTAATGGTGGAAGGGAGGTATGGTGCTGTCGAAGGCCAAATAGTAGTTGATGCCGTAGGGAAGTCAAGCCGAGTTTGAAGCGCACCCGCAACAGGGTCTTGGATATTTCCTCTTCCCCTAAACAAACCACCACTCCCATTTGAGGAATTAGGATAAAATAATCTTGTATTACCAAGTGTTGTGGAAGATGTCACTTTAACATAAAGTGGATTAATTTGAGGGGAACTTGCATCTCCAACCTTTCCATCATCACTCATTGTAAAGCCGCTTGAAGTATCATTAGCGCAAGCGAAGAACATTAATCCGTCAAGATTGTTCGTCATCGGGAAAGAACGATACTTGATATTGTTAAATTCCGTAGGCGCACCTGTAATCAAACCTTCATCCAAGAAATTACTTGTTTGGTCAAGATAGGCTGAACCGAATCGTGGGGTATCAGTAAATGTGGAAGTGGAAGAAACGATTGAACAACCATTAGTAGCACTACTTGAGGTGTAATTTGCGAAAACGAAAAGCCATTGGTCACGGTCATTGTCCCAAGAACAACCTAACGCAATACGCTTATTGGAATCGGGGTCTTTAACGATGTTTTGATTAAACTTGTTGCCTCTATTTTGTAAAGCATTAGAATAATTAAATTGGGGAGAATACATGATAGGGAACTCCGCAGGGTTATAAATCGGGCCTGTGTAAAGTCCCCCTCCCGAATCAAAAACAAGAACGATAGGTCGGCGGTCTGTCCCCGTAGTGACCCAACCCGTAGCACCCATTCCTTCTCCTGTTCTTTGACCTTGTTGCTTAAATTGAGTTTCCGTTATTCCACCTTCGGGCGTAGGCTCAAGCCCTAATCTCGGATAATTGGCTTTAACTCCTACTTGCTCATTATTTCTTGAATTAATTATAACTGCACCATCGGAAACAACAGGTTGTCCTTCGGTATTATCGGGTTTTGAACTGCCCGGCCCCGTTCCCGTAGTAAATGTCCCCGTATTTTGAGGGGCTTGCCCGAAAGTTTGAACATTCCCCTTTGTTTCAAAATTTCCTTGTTGTGGGACATCAGCAAGACTTCTTGAGGCATCTTCCTCTCCCTGTGTGAAGGTTCGTGTTTGAACAACCTTTCCTGTCCACTTATTCGGCATAGTAATTGGTATTGGTGTCATTGTTCCACCTTGTCTTTGAGAGTTGAAGAACATTCCGAACTGAATATATCCTTCCCTTTCAAAAGGAAAACCCTCTTCTTGAAGTAGTTGAAATATGCCTGTCCCTGTCGTTCCATCAAGATAAGTGATGTTATTACAAAAGAAGTATATTAGAGGCCATGTTCCCGAAGGGTCGGGAGTGGGTGGCGCACCCGATGACCTATCCCATCCCATGTCCTCGTAAGGAACGGTGACAAAAGCAAAGTAAGAATCTCTTAAAGCCGTTGCATTACCCGCCCAATTTGTGCCTCCACCATCGTTCTTAATGGTGTTTAATATATTGGCGGGAATATCCACACCCGAAGAACCACCACCTGCCGCATTAACTACGAAAGAATTCAGCACGGTTGATTGCATCATCATAAATGGGCCATAACCACCTATTACCGCTTGAGGGCAGTATTGAAGAGATTCTATATTGTTAAAACCTGTTTGATAAGGCATATTGACTTGTGAACCTAATCCCGGTGTATCATCACATAACGGCCACGCTATCCCCGCAGGGTAGTCCGTAGCCTGTTCATTTGTATATTGGGTAGGATAAACGGCTGATATGGATGTTGGATATACTTTGGCTTGCGGAGTGGGGTCGGCAGGGTCGTCTGTCCCTACCCAACAATTACCTGCCATGAAACACGGTGAATCCGCTACATCATCAACACCACCTAATGCGGGGTCATTTTTTCTTGTCCATTGAGTAAATGCTTGGATGTCGTAAATACACTTCATATACACATTAGAATTATACGCTGTGGAATCCAATCTTGGAGGTTGGAAGTTTCTATCGGCTATTAAAGTGCAGACACCATCAGCAAAATAACCTTGTTCGTGATAATCATTTATGGTGTATTCTTGTCCTAATGCACCTGTCAATCGAACCGAACCTGCTAAATTATAGTTAAGGGAGTAAAAACGAGGCCCCGACCATTGATTAAGACAATATACCTGCACCGCTTGAGTTGGCCCACCCCCTGTATTAATTGTGCAAGGACTCGCATATATCTGTTGCGAATTTCCAAGACGGTCAATGTTTCTGTAAGCCCTACCCCAAGAATAATTAGAAACATAACCCGATTGTAAATATGGATGGACACCATTTGGAGTCCCTACCCCTATACCTTGTGAATCAAATATGTAATAATCATCCGTAGCAAGCCCTCCACCTGCACCCGTAAGCGGCCAAATATATGCCGAAAATGGAGGGTATGCCCCTCTCATACCACCTGCTACTTCTGCATTATTGTTAATGGTATATTGCGTAGGCATATAAGAAACAACACCTTGATTGGGGAGGCTATTGTAAGCCATAATTACAACATCACTTGCTCTTGTATCATAAACAAGGACTGATGCTTCACCACTTTTAACAGCATACGCATTGGGGACTTCTCCACCACTCTCGACTAAATCATTAAGACCTACGGATTGATAAGTTCCATCTGTGTCAGTCGTAGTTGAAACATTTTGTCCATTTCCAAGCGGAAATAAAGTCTTATATCCTAAATTGCCAAAAGTCCCGACCATCGCATAAGCAAGACGGTCAATGTTTTGATAAGGTATTCCTAAACCTCCTGCAATCCCTGTCACATTATGAGATAATTCGGATTGCGCTACGGCTTGAGTTCCACCTAACCATAAAGAAATAGCGTATGCACCATTGGGCGTTCCACTACCGGGAACATTTCGTATATTGGTTCTCGATGTTTCACGCCAAACATCCACCGTATAAAGTCCAACATCGTCTAAATCGGGGGCTTGTAATCTATCATCGTGTGGAAGAATGTTATACGGCATCCTCATGGGGAGAATTCCAATTCCTGAATTAGAAACATTGAAGCCATCCGAACCTTCGATTTGACCTGTATATGTGTTAAAAGAAACAGGTTTGCCCGAACTGTCAAATGGAACTAAAGCGTTGTCGGAATAAGCACGATACATCATTAAGAATCCATCCCATGTATCAGCGTAGTTATTAGCATCAAGGAAATTATTGTAAAGCCCCATGAAACGAGCCTTATATGAACCAACAATCGCATAATATCCATTTATGAATGTTATATCCCTAATTATGAATTCACCTGTGGGGAAAATAGATTGTGTCCATTGACCCGCCGTGCCGGGTCTTCCACACCATCGGAGAAGCCAACCATTGTCATTTGTCATACTCGTTTGTGCTTGGGTGAAGAAACAAGTCGGCAATTGTTCAACAATAGGTGGTTCGGGGATATTAGCACCAAATGGAGGGGCGACATTGGAAGGGTTGAGCCGAAACGGGTCGGCAACGGCAGGGTTTCCTAAAATAGTTGGAGTGACGACTTTTTGGGGTGTCCCACCGCCACTCAAGTTATTACTTAGTGGCCCTGCTGCGATATTAGGTGCGCCTGTTGTTGTTGTCCCACCAAAACCCCCTGTTTGGTTTTGACCGAAATTTATCCTCCATTGAAGATAATTTGGAAATTGAACAAAATAATTAGATAAACCCGATGTCAAATACGGGTTTTCAAGAGTATCTAAGTTGTATGCAAGTCCCATAATAATTCCTCACGGTTGCGATGACACAAAATTAACTGTTGGTGTATCGGGAAAGGCTTCAACAGGCTCAACAAACCCGTTAGAAACGAAGTATTTGATGTCCCAATCAGTATCGGGTGGTATCTCAATATCCCATGACGAAGGAAAAGCAGGGCCGAAACTTGTAGTAATCGGATAGGGGGCGGCAGAACCCGATAAACCATTTCCGGGTCTTCCATCGGGGTCGGTAAAATACGAAGTGACACCAATTGAAAAATTGACATAACCGCCCGGAACCCAATTGTTGCCTGTCCCATAAATTCCGGGTGTTGAACCGAAGTATTTTATGACGAGATATTCGGTTGGTTTAGTGCGTAATCGGGCTTTTAGAGTCGCATTTCCGAATCCCGATGTAAAAATGGATTGTGGCTTGGTCAATTCTCCCAATCGTTTCGGAGGTAATTGTCCCAAATCAGCAATTTCCCATTGATAGGCTTGCCTACGGACTGACATAACAATACATTGTCGGTATTGCTATCTAAACGATGCGTTCATACCTTAACCTTCTAATTCGTCAAGAATGCCGTCGCCATCATCGTCGTTGTCTAAATAATTATCTAATCCGTCATTGTCCGAATCAAATTGACCTGTTGCATCGTTGCCGTCATTCTGTTCAAACCAATCCGAAAGGCCGTCATTATCATCGTCTAAATCCGAAGCATCCCAAATGTTATCATTGTCGTGGTCGTAGCGGTAAGAAGACCATGCGCCGCCGACTTCATCAACATCAAGAATGTTATCATTATCGTCGTCTGTATCAACGCCATCATTTAGGCCGTCATTGTCGTGGTCACGGCTTGCCGAAGAACCATTTTCATACAAGTCCTTGTAATTGTCAATTCCGTCATTGTCAATGTCCAAATCAAAGCGGTCTTGAATGCCGTCATTGTCGTGGTCATAAATGTCGGTATTATCGTTGCCATCGGAAACTTCCTCATCATCGTTAAGTCCATCGCCATCATCATCGTTATCTTCGGCATCGTCTATACCGTCATTATCGTGGTCGTTGGGTGAATCATCCATTGAATCGGGAATGCCGTCATTGTCGTCATCATTGTCCAAATCATCGGGGATTCCATCACCATCGTTATCGTTATCTCCGTTTTGGTCTTGGTTATCCAATTGCTGACCTTGTTGAGTGTCGGTTTGAGAGCCTTGTTGCCCTTGTTGGCCGTTTTGGGTCTGTCCTTGTTGTTGCTCGGATTGACCATTTTGGTTTTGTCCGTTTTGTTCTTCTAACTCTTGTTCAGTTTGTTGGCCTCCCTGCTGACCGCCTTGTTGTTGCTGACCTTGACCATTATCTTGTTGTTGTCCCTGCTGTCCATCTTGGCCCTGTTGTCCACTTTGACCTTGATTTCCTTGCTGACCCTGTTGGCCTTGTTGTCCCTGCTGTCCTTGATTGCCTTGTTGTCCTTGTTGTCCTTGTTGGCCTTGTCCTTGACCTTGTTGTTGGCCTTGACCCTGCCCTTGACCCTGACCTTGACCTTGACCTTGACCCTGACCTTGCCCTTGTCCCTGTCCTTGTCCTTGTCCCTGTCCTTGACCTTGCCCTTGACCTTGACCTTGACCTTGACCTTGACCTTGCCCCTGTCCTTGACCCTGCCCTTGACCTTGACCCTGCCCTTGTCCTTGTCCTTGTCCTTGTCCTTGACCCTCTCCTTGACCTTCTCCTTCGCCACCTGCGTTAGATTCACCGCCACCTTGAGTGCCACCGTTGCCCGAACCTGCACCCGACTCTTGGAAATCGGGGTCGTAAGCATCGGGAATACCGTCACCATCGGAATCGGAGTATTCTCCGTCATTAGGGTCTGTTGGATATGCGTCTGTGGAATCGGGTTTCCCATCACCGTCTGTATCGGAATTGTTAGGGTTTGTTCCCTGTGCATATTCTTGAGCGTTAGTTAAACCATCGCCATCGGGGTCGGCGTTTCCATCGCCCCCATTAGTAGGATTGAGGCCATTAGACACTTCCCAACCATCGGGAAGGCCATCGCCATCGGAATCGGCATTATTCATGTTAGTGCCTTGATTTTGTTCTTCCGCATTAGTAAGGCCGTCGCCATCCCAATCAGCCCCTCCATCGGAAGGGTCATTCGGGTCGCTTCCATCAGCACCTACCACATTGAGTGATAGGATTAGCATAAGTGCGGTTATAATCGTGCATAGTGTTTTATTTAGTCTTTTTGAAATCATTTGTGTTCACAAGTTTGGGTTTTAAGGACACCGATTGTCCTTCTTCCTCTTTAGATTATCTGTTATGCTATCTAAACATTCGTATCAAATGCTCGCAATAATATCACGCATTCCACTTGGTCTTAGACCACCTTTAGGTGTGGGGGATTATGGACAATACCATTCGCCATCAAATTCGGGGAGATGACCGCCCTCATCTAATTTTACCATTTCGGAATCGGATTCTTCCATATTCTTGATTTCATCAATGATAGAATTCATCATTTTCTTCATGTCGGAGATGGCTTTTTCGTCTAATTCTCCCAAAATTGACTCTATTGGGGGCATTTTGAATGAAGGGGTCACTTCTCTCTTGACTTCAAAGGTGACAGTCTGTGTTTCAAAACCATTTGAAAATATACCTTCCACAATACCATTTCTATCAATAGTAAAATGAACGAAGTCCATATCCAATTGTTCCTCAAGGGCATCAATGATTTCCATTGGGGGTAAATCCGAAGGCATCATAACCAATCCTTGTTTTCTTGACTATCTATGTCTTCTCACAATTAGAGTAAGGCCGATACATTTTGTGGAATATACTTTCCGCTTTCCCTGTCATAGTGCATGAGAATAAGTGTTTCCACACCTGCCTTTTCCGCCGCAAGAAGCGTAGCGGTCAAGCAAGGGGTTAATCCTGTGATATACAATTTTACCTCAAGCAAAGGCTCTAAACCAACCATTTCTCTCAATTCGTTGAATACACCATAGGCGGTTTCAAAATTAGAAATGAAGTCCATTGGATTCTCCACAATTTGTGGGAATATGAACTCCGTTAATGGCTTCCCATCATCTCTTGTAATTTCGTGGCGACCTTCGCATAGCCCAATGTGAACATACAACATAATAATCACTCTTCCTCTTCATTGTCCTCATGGAAACGACCCGAATATGGGTCAAGGCGTGGATTAGGAATCATTTCCCATGAATTCATCATATCTTTCTCGACACCCACATTATCAACGAAGGCAGGGTCATGTAGCATCATACAGGCTTTAACATAGCCTCCATTTTCAAGAGCCGCTTCAATCAAAGTCTGTTGGTGCGAATCTAATTCCACTTGATAAACGAGGGCGTGTCGGTGGCGATTGGCATTGGCTCGCATTACCAAAAATCCTAACTGTTTTTCGTTGCCCTCCATTAGAAGAAACGATTCAAGACCATGACAGTCAGCAATTCCTACAAAAGTTTTCTTTTCACTCATTGACAAGCCTCCATTCGGTCTTCAATCAAATATCTGTCAATTTCTTCCCCATCTTGAAGGATGATACCATAAACATATCTTCCACAAGCCGAACCTTCCATTTGGTGTTCCATCATGGTCTATTGACACTGAAACAGGTTAATAAAGATTTCTAAGGGCTTGTAGCGTTAATGAATTCCACTTGTCCACCATCAATGTCCTCAAGAACCAATTGCTTCAATCCTCTAAACTCGCTGTGTTGAGCGACTTCCGTATCAAATACATTATAGTATTGTCCGACTTCGGGAAGATTACTTCCATAATAAAAGAAAACATAAACTTCATTCTTGAGTGAATCAACCAATGTCACGGTGCGACCTTGACCCGACATACCTCGTCTGAAAAATGGGCGTGATACCATAGCACAATATCCTTCAATTTGATTAAGGACTTTGCCGACAGGGTATGCAAAGTTAGCAGGGCGATTAGATTGTAATAGCCTCTTTGCCGCCGCCATACTCATACTTGAACGAGTTTGGAGAGATGATTTTGAAGGTGTCATCGTAGGCGCAGGTGTAGGTGTGGAAGGGACAACACCTTGCGAAGTCACCATTTGTGGGCGGAAAGCATCTGTCACTTGAGTTAATTGAGCATCTGTCAATCTTGCTTGCCTTACAGTATCATTAGTAGGGTTGATACGAATTAGGTTTCTGCCTTGATTTTTCATCCTTTCCATGTCATCAGCAAGTCCTTCCCACCCAAGAACCTTCAAGAAATCTTGAATATCGGGTTCGTAAGGAACATTTCTCATGTAAGGTCTGTCAAAGCGGTTAGCGTTGATGATTGCGGAAACCTTATTTTGATATTCTTGATACTTTCGTCGTTCTTCCTCTCTTGCTTTGCGGTCAGCCTCTTTCTTGGCGACATAAGCAGGGAAAGCGTCAAATTGGTCTTGAGTAAGATAAACCATATCGTATTTTGTTTGTAAAGCACGATTTCTTTCTCGGTAATTGTATTGGTCGGCAACATACTGCATCATATCACGGTTATTCTGCAAATCTTTGACGGTGAACCATTTGCCATCGGTGACGGAATTTGCCAAAATTACTGAATTAGTTTTCTTAACTCGCTTTCTTTGAGTTTTGTAATCTTGCTTCTGTCGGCGTTTGAAATCGTGGAGGGAAAACATTCTCCAAATTTGCGGGGCTTCTCTAACAGTCTTTTCACCGACATATCCCAATTCAACGGTGTTTTTCAAACGAACAAGTAAATCCGCTTGTCCTTTGTATTCCGAAGCATTAATATCAAGATTTTTAATCCAATCCATCATGCGTCTTGTCGTATCTTTAACAAACTCGTTATCGGCGGCAGGGGGCATGACAGGAACAATGGCTAATTTCCATTTCCTATCTTCCTTGCGTGTGTAGTAATTTACTCCCTGCAATTTCTCAAGAATAAATTTGGCTGATGGGACTTTGACTTCCACTTCAACGATGTCGCCTGTGACTTCATCAATAACAGGTGTTCCATCGCCTTCATTGACAACCATTACTTTTTGATATTGGAAGGCATCGTTAAGTCCATCTTCCCATAAATCCTTCATATCTTCAACGCTTCCTGTTCCTGTAAATGGTTGGAACATCCATCGAGGGTCTTGGGTAGGGTCATTTTCGTAAATGTTGAAAACACGACCTCGCATCAAACGATTTCCTGTTCGCACATTGTAAGGATTTTTAGCGTAGCCTTTTGAATCGGGATTTGCACCACCAACGAAACAACCATCGCCTTTTCCATAATAGACCGACTTATCCATCAATTTACTGATGATTCCGGGATTGTAAATCTCATCGCTGTTAGGCAATTCCCATAGAGCCTTACGAATAGAACTCAAGTATTCACGCTCACGCTGTCCGTAATACATAACCAATCGTTCCGCATAATCATAAACGCCCATTTCTTTGTAGCCCCAACCCGCAGGGTTAGAAGGCGAACCATTCGGGCCGTATGAACCCACTTTACGGTCAATTTCATAGAAAGCGGCAATCTTGTTCACATCAAGACCCATGAAATCGGAAAGACAAGCACTTCCTAATTGGAGAATTTCACCTTTCTTCAAATCAAGGGTGATTCCTTTCTTTCCTTTTTGCTTAATATCTTCTTTGGCTTGAACAATATAGGCGGCGTGGCGTGAAACACCATCACCTTTCGGATTGCACAATTCACACTTTACGCTTTTTGTGCTTGTCCATTGGTCGCCAATGGCTTGAAGTCGTGGTGTCAATTCAGCAACCCTCTTTTCGTGGTCTTCATCGGACATGGCGGCATCCTTAGCGATGTATGGGAAAGGTCGCTTCTTCAATTGACCTGCCGTATTTTTGACTTCACCGTAAGTGACATAGCCGATATAATCAAACTTGGGATTTAGCAAATCACCATACTCAATTTTGACAGGGATAACATCACGAATCCATTGACCGCTTGCTAATTGGCGAGCATCGGGAACTGCACCCCGCATGGCTCTTGGAATCAAAAGTGCATCAAGGGGTCGGGTTGTAGCAGGTTGAGCCGTGTAATCAAATGCAATTGGTGGAATCTTTCGCCCTGCCGCTTCTTTCAGTTTTTCCATTCGGCGTTCAAAGTAATCCCAACGAGAAGGAAGAATATCATACTCTTTGACATTCGTAATCTTGGACATGATTACTGTTTGTCATTCTCGCTATCTAAAGCATGGGATTTGTGTTTGAAAAATTCCTTAAAAAGTAAAGTAAATGATTTCAAGACCCAATGTGGTCAGCAGGTTTGCCCCGATATTTGCAGGTGGAACAAAGAACTTCAATGAAACCATTGTTTAACAACAGTTCAATTTGCGGCCACGATAAATCCATCATTGGCTTCGTAGGAGGTTCTTCCATGTTGTATTCAACATACAATTTGATAGGGTGGACTTCCATAGAACCACAATGAGGACAAGCATTATCAAAACGCTTCAAAATAAAATCTCGCTTCTTGGCTCGTAATTCTTTTTTCCTGTTGATATTTTTCTTAATCAAAGGCTCACGGTTCTCGCCGTAATACTTAGGATTGTATTTAGCCATATAAGCCCTTTTCTTTTCGGGGTCGGAGTAAGGCATAAAGAAACCTTATTCTCTTAACTATCTAATGCTACGGGTTCAAGACCTTGTGATGGCAAACATAGCGACACCTGCGGCGATGGTGAAATAGCCGACAAAACGAAGGTTGGCGGGATTGTAAAAAGTAATCAAAGCACCTACGCCTATAACGACAAGAGGAACAGAAGTTTCGCCCATGATAAATTATTGATGAAACGACTATCTAACAACGAGGGTATATCAAGGAACGAACAACCGGGTGAAACAAAAAGCCCGATTAAACCATTCCACCTGTGAAAAGTGCTAAAATACCGGGAACTGCCGCTATCAAAAACTCCCAACGCATCTTCCTTTCTTCCGCAGTTTCGGTTTCCATTTGCTCAATCTTGGCTTTAATTTCCGCAATCTTTTCTTCCACGACGGCAATACGAGTAATCAAAGGCGGTTGGCCGTTTCCATGTATCATGGTTTTGTTTAAGGAAGTAATGTCGTCTTTCAAACGACCCATTTCAGTTTCAATACGAGCAATAACTACCTTTGCATCTTGAGTTTCCTCAATAAAGGTTTCAAGAATAATAGCGAGGTCTTCCGAGAATTCCTCAACAAGTTTTTCCGCTTCACGACTCAAGCGAATTCCTCTCCCATAATTTGTATTTTAACTGCTTGGCGGTGCGAATCAAACAGTCATAACGGCGACGAGATAAACCGCATAGGAAATGGACAGTATCGGCAGTATTTTCCGCTTGTTGTAGTGTGCTTTCAATTGTCATCATTTTCCCCTCATTAAGTAAATTAAACCAAGTGCAAGACCGCCAATAACTGAACCTGTTAAAACAGGCTTTTCCGTAAAACGACCTTTGGAATCACGATGATATTCAGCATCAAGGTGTGAAGTATCATCCCTTATTTTCTCCAACCGTTCTCGGCAATCGTCTAAATCATAAACCGCACCTTGCTCAAGGTCTTCAATCAAATCTCTCACACCTAAACGCATATTTGTAGCCCAAGAATGAAGTCTGTCGGATTCGGATTCAGCCTCCCAAACATTATTATGCGTGAAGTTAAGCCCGAAGCCATATTTTACCATGTGAGAATCATTGAACATATCTCCATGTTCTTTACCACGATTGGCTTTCATAAAATCTTCAAAAA
>Ga0181393_1000059_pt1 | contig 32316 bp, 36 predicted proteins | sample 16SPOviralmetaG_FD_130122 | JGI IMG/M metagenome (GOLD analysis project Ga0181393, IMG submission 130122) | Marine viral communities from the oligotrophic San Pedro Time Series (SPOT) site, San Pedro Channel, CA, USA - 16 SPOT_SRF_2010-10-21 | ecosystem: Environmental > Aquatic > Marine > Strait...
AAAGTACACGAATTTTATGACAGGAAACCCGACGCAGAAATCATAGCAATCCAACGCCAAAATGTTCCCGGAGGATCCCTTGAACAGTATATGCAATCATTCCATTGGTTAGAAGGCCGCCCAGAGCTAGCAGAGGCTAAAGCAAGAATAGATGAGTTAGTTCCAAAATTAATACCAATTGATAATAAACCACTAGAAGATATGCGATGTACATTAATAATAATGGAATACGTAGCAGGAAATAGAGAGGACACGCCGCCTTGGGCGATAGCAGCAGGTCTATCTTCTAGGGATCAAATTAAACAACAAGTAGATATTTGGCTTAAGCAAGCTGGTGTAGCCCACTCAGATCTTAACGAACAAGGTAATTTGCTTTTAGATTATCAACCAGGTCCTCCGCCTACTATTGGCGTCAAGGTTATTGACTTTGGACAGGCTCTTCCGTCTGGTGAAATTATTATTTCAGTAGGTCAGTCTGAGGGTAAACCAGGTACTGCTTCCTGGGGTCGTTTTGCCCCTTCTTCATCGTCATCAACTTTTAATTTTATGCCAAATCCCGCTGATCAACCTTGACTTTTTTAATTTCTAAAGTATCATAAAAATTAACAACATAACCTATCGAACAGTCTAAACTTATTAAATATCTACCAAGTTGTTTTTCTTCTTTAGTAGAAATTTTACTAGTTTGAGATTTTAGTTCGAGTATTCTTATTATTTGCTTAGAATCGTTATAAATTACTATATCTGCTCTTTCAAAGCCTACATATATACCTTTATATTTAATATCTACAACCACTTCTGTTTGGCAAATTATATTTCTAGTTTGTAATTCCACTACCAAAGCATTTTGGTATATAACTTCTCTATAAAAATTACCAAGTTCGGAACTAACTGTATTAATACAGTCTAAAATCTGTTCATCTATTGACATTAATAATTAAACAATTCTTTTTTTAAATCAATTATTTAGAAAGAATATATAAAATTAAAAAGTTCATTGATATTTACAGTAGGTTTTAATATTTCTATTTCAATTTGTCTGTTATATTTAGTAAACTCTTCTTCTATAAAAAGTTTATCTTTTAATTTTCCTTTAATTATTGTAGTCATATCTACTCTAAATAGTTCTTTTGGATGAGTATAACTAATTCTAAATTTTCTCAATGCATTACCTTCTATTGAATATTGTTTAACTTTTATTTCCTGTGATAAAGAAATTCTTGAATCAAAATTACTAAATTTTTTAGAATTAATATCTATGTTTTTAATCTTCTTTTTGACTACACTTTCTAGATAAATGTAATTACCAAAATCTTCTTGGAAAAAATATCTAGTTCTAACGTCATTTTCTATTATATCTACCATATCAATTTTATCGATTTTATAATTTAAAGTTTCTAGTTGAGATTTAAACTGTTCAAATTTATCTGCATCTATATTTGTATCAAAAAATGAATCCTTGATTGTTCCTATTCTTATTTCTAGTTCATTTTCCTCTGATACATTTGAAAACATATCTGATATATTTTTTTTATCATATTCGTTAAGATATTCCAATGATTTGTGAGAAGCTACGCAATTCAATAATTTTGGTCTTGGTACGTAACGCATTATTTTTTTAAGATTAGTTTTATTCAGAGTTTCTATGTTTAACAAAAGATGAAGGTCGTTTATATCTACTGGATTTCTAAAACTATTTATAACATTAGTTATGGTTCTTAAGCTATTTGGATTTTTTTTATCTGGTCTAATTTCCTTAAAAACTAAATTTAAGTCTTTATCAAACCCAAATTCTGCAATGCTGTTATCTTTAATTCTAGGATCTGGTAATTTAATTACAGCTGGTTTATATTTAATTTGATACGGAACTAAATCAGGGCCTTTTGATATTAAAACATTTGCAATATCGGTTTGTCCATATATTTTTTTAATTAAAAGATCTACTGTTTGTAAATTAACTGGTTTCCATTTAAATTGTTCTTTACCAAACTTATTCCAAGGGCCTATGGTATACAACGTTTCATAAGAAGTGAATATTAAACCATCTAGTTTAACAGGTTTTGATATGTAAGTGTTTACTTGTTTGCCATATTTTGATAATACATTATTATAAAAGTTTTTTCTTGTTTTAACAAAATCTTTTTGTAAAAAGCCAGTATCGTTCTCTGTGTACAAATTTTTGTAGTCTTTTTTAAGAGAATCTAGAAAATATATTGGTTTAAGTTCTACATTAAACCAATTTGTATCTTTAAAAGCTTCTGTTAATATGGGTTCATTTTTATTAAACTCCGAAGGAATTATAAGTTTATGTAATATATCATATCTATTTATGTAATTCCATGGATAAGTTTTAAGTATTCCGTCAAATGGTACCGTAAAAGAAAATTCTTGACCTATTTTTTTATTACCTTCAGAATCCACTGATATATTTTCAGGCCCAAATAAAATATCAAAGCACATAAATGATATTCCTTTAACATATCTGGACTGTAGTTCTTTATGAGGAATATTATCTTTATCGAAAAAAACTATTTCTCCATCAAGCAACATTTCTCTAGTGTTTAAATAAGGTAAAATAGCTCTTGTACTATCTCTTAAAGTATATATTTTCATATTTCTATCTATAAAACAAACTATTCTTTGTTTGTCTTTTCCAGTTGAAGTATTATATCCAATATACATTAACATTCTAGTACCATCTACTTTTTGCGTTACAGAATATTTACTTGATTTGGTTTTATCTTTAGCAAGTATAGAAAAAACATCTTTATTCTCTAATGTTATAGGAAGACCTCCTATAAAATCACCTGTATTATAATTGTCTTTTTTAGTTATAAATTTTATAATAAGTTTGTGAAATTGTTCTTTTACATTATTGTCGTTTAACAATTCCATTATATGTTATATTAATTTATATTAAATATTTTAATATTGATTATTTTTCGTCATTTATAATATTTACTATAAATAAATAATGTCTTATATTAATTTTATTAAGAAACATATTACATTAACTGTTTTAATATCTGTTACAGTATTTAATTTATTTTCAAACTTACATGATAAGATACTATCACCTTTATTAAATTATATTGTATTAGACAATTTATCTTTAGACAAATTTAATTTTACATTAAAAGATATGACTATTAAATACGGTCTTTTTATAAAAGATGTATTATATACAATTATACTTTTAACTATGTTTTATATCATTTCATAAGTTGTAATTCTATATTATAACCTAAATCAGTTGCGTATATTTTTCTAACATATATATTATATTTACTATAATATTCATTCATTTTATTAAATATTATTTTATTTTTTGTTTCAAAAAACTTAGTTTTAAAAAATTTATAGCCATAAGAATCGTCTTTATTTATTATATTATTTTCTTTTTCACAGTTTATAAAATATATAAAATTAGAAGTTTCATTTAAAATATCAGACGGATTAGGTATAAATAATTCATTAAGTAAACATTCAAAACACTCTTTATATTTATCGTTATAAAGCTGCTGCGTAGTCTCTTTAAAATTCTTATCATAAGGATCTATAATATAAAATGTCCAATCATCTCTAATCATTTTATATTATATAAAAACTATTTGTTTAAATAATTTTAAAGAATTATACGCTTTCTTCTGAAGTTTCAGATTCATAATCAGAATCTGACTCAGAATCTGACTCCTCTAAAAATTCTAAATCAGTCTCAGTTACAGCTTCAAACTCTAAAATTTTAACTTCGGACGGTAAAGCTTCAGGTACTACAATTTTAGTTGGAAAAAATTTTCTTAACTTTTCTAAGTCTTCGTCGTTTAATTTAACATCGTTAGTACATTTAAATTTAATAAACAAATCACCAAATTTACCAGGTTCTCCTAATACTGGCATACCCATATTTGGTATCTTTTTAAGTTCTTCTTCATCGTCGAATACATTAATTGGATCTCCTTTAATATTATAAACACTTCCATCCAAATGTGTTAAATAAAAGTTTGGTTTAAAAGAGTCCGAAAATGAAATATCTTGTTCCATTAATAGATTATTACCGTCTCTAATAAAAGTTTTATGTTCATCAACTTCTAATTGAATAACAACATCGCCTGTCTCAAAACCTTGCTTTTCGTCTGCCATATGATTAAATCTTAAAACTTGTTCTTCTATCATACCAGGTTCTATTTTAACAGATAGTTTCTTCTTTTCTTCTTCGTATGAACCGTCTGTATCTATTTTTTGTCTTCTAATGGCTACCTTTTTCTTGATTCCTGTGTATAAATCTTCAAGTTTAACACATAACTGAATAACCATATCTTTAGTTCTAGGATTTGTAGGATCTACATCATCGGATTCTTCATCTGACTCAACTTCTTCTACACGATTTTTAGACTTTTCTTTTTTAGATTCTAAAGATATCTTCGAAGGTCCTTTATAAACTGTTTTTTTATTACTTTTATCTGTTATATCAACAGGCTTTTCGCCCGCTACTTCTTGTAGCATATCTGGAGTTACTTTAGAAGCAACTTGTTTTGTAATATTAGACATAACTTTAGTCATGTCTTGTTCAGATAAAAGTTTTCCATTCTTAAGTTCTTCTGGTTGTTCTATTTGTGAAGCAACTTGCTGAGCGATTTTCATTATTTGTGCAATGTCAGGCATACCACCGTTGTTAACGTTCATTTGATAGTCTAATTAAATATTAATTTTTTAAATTATTACCGCATTTATTCTAATTTAACAGGAGTTTTTTTAGAATCACTATCTGGAGGAGCTATGTACAAATTTGAATATAAACTTGACTTTTTCTTTCCATTAGACTGTGAAACATTTTTAGATAAAACTAATTCATCTAAATAATCAAAAACTACTTTTCCTTTTAATACTTTATTATTATTAATTATTAAAAGAGGTACCATATCTACTTCTATTCTGGCTTCTACTTCTTGATATTCTAAATTAATTACAACAACTTTAATGTCATTTGCTTTAAATTTATTATAAATACTCATAGAAGCAGGACATAAACTATGAATTACTAACACTAAACTGTTATTTTCCATTATTATTATAAAATAATATTTTAAAGATTCTAATATAACGCTCAAATTCTTCTTTTAGACACAAAATTATTTAACTTAGTTTCAGGTTTCGATACTTTTTCTTTTCCTTTACTTTTAGGTACTGATATATCTTCTAATTTAGGTTTTTCTGATGTTTTATTTATTATTGCTTTTGCTTGTTTTATTAAATCATCGTCTAATCCTGATGATTTAGCTTGTCTAATATATTTTTTAAGACTTTCTTTATCTTCTTCACTAACCGCTTTTTCAAATATTTTAATTAGTTCTGATTTTCCTAATACCTTAATTTGCTGAGGATTACTTTGTTCAAAAAACAAAATTACGTCGGATAGTTGTATAGTACCTGCTATTTGTTCTTGTATTTTAATGATATTAACTTTATTTTTAATTGCAAAGTCTTTTGCTTCTTCTGTTGCTAATACTTTAGTTTTAATATTAAATATAATATCATCATCTGTAGTTAAAACTGAAAACGCAATAAGTTTAATAGTTTTAAAAATATCGTCTCTTGTTACTAATGGCTTTCCATTTACCTCTCCCGTGGGAATAATTAAATTGGTTGGTACAAATGTTTTAACATCTTTTACAAGTTTATTTATAACTGTATCTTTATTAATTTTTTCTATTACATTTTTTTCTAAGATCCAAAAATATTCATTAAATCCGTTTAAAATTTCATAATCTTCTTTTTTAACTAAAGAAAATATAGGTTCGTGTTTGTAATAAAGAGTATCTAATTCAGTTCTAAATTTTTCTTTTACTAAAATTAAAATTTCGTCTGTATCTTTAACTTCTACACTAACGGTGTTATCTGGATTTAGACTTTTAATTATAACATTTTTACCATCTACATTATATTCTTTATCTACTATTAATTTTGGAATAGGCAATTTTTGTTTATATTGTTTAATGTTATATAATGTTATTGAAACATAATCTTTATCTTCTATTTTTGGGTCCACCGCAATTTTTCTACTAGAATCAATATTGCCTAATATATCTTTTATCTCAAAAGAAAAATTATTTTCAGTTTCTGTAATAGTTTCTAGTTTTGTAGATTTATTATCTAACACTAAAAGTTCCTTATAAAATCTTATAAGATTAATTTTTTGTTCCTTTGCTATCTTATTTATTCTTTCTATATCTAAATTCTCTATTCTTGTTAAAGATTCTACGTATTTAATAGATTTTTTAACTGCGCTCTTCCAATTATTATTAAGCTCATACTTTTTAAATCTAACTGAATTAACATTGAAATTTTTAAACTCATTTGGTTCTACAAGTATACCTTTACATTTTTCTTCCAACCATTTACATTTATATTTAAAATTTTTAATTTCTAATGAATAAGAATTGTCTGAATCACATGTTGCTTTATTAGTAAATCTTGAACATGTATTTATAGACTTAATAGATCTTTTAATTATATTTTTAACAGATACTCCTTCTTTAAATAAAATAGGTTTTTGTCTAGAATCTAAATATTCAACTAATATATAACTATCAGATGTAATTTTATTTTCCGTAGAAGTTTCTTCAAATTTACAAGGCCCTTCTATAATTATAAAAGAATCGTCTACTAAAGTTCTAAGCTCTAAACTATATACAGGTATAGTATCTTGGTCAAATTTAAAAGGCACGCCATAAATTCTCATAGGATCTTTTATGACATTATATACTTCTCCTGGTTCTGGAACATTAAGTTTAGGTCTAATGTAATAATTTATTATTTTATTTGGTGTTTTAAGATATTCATAGTACTGATTGTAATCACTTGGTACATAAATTTTTTTATTAATAGTAACTGGAGTATTTTCATAGTCGGTTATGACAGTAAGAATATCTTTATAAAGTTCGTATGAATCATCTTTAAATTCTACTTGAAATATAGTAGCTAATTGTTCAAGATCTTGTCTAGTATAATTATCTTTTATAACATCTCCTTCTTCATTGTATTGACTGAATAAAGGATAATAACCTCCATAAACGTAATTGTCACCTACTTTAATGTATTCTAAATTAACAATATTGTTAAAATATCTTTTAACTGGTTTTTCTCTTGATACGATAGGAGGTTTATATGTATTAGATGCAGTAATCTGAATTTCTTCCATTTTTTTCTTAAATAAATTGTTTTTATGAAGTTTAAACAATTCAACCCATTTATTTTTAAAGAGTACTTCAGGGGGCATTGTAATAATATGATTATAAGAATCTATTTCATTTTTTCTTAATGTATTGATATAATTCTTCAATTTTAAATCATCTGGTGTAAACGACATTAATTTTTTAAGTTTATCTATATTAACAAGTTCTATTCTCCCTTCCTTTATTAAAAAATCGGTTATATGTGGGGTTAATTTAATAGGATCAAATAATAATGAAGTTTTAACATTGCCTCCGGCTTCTACTACTAATTTGACATTAACTTTGTAAAACATACTACATAATTTTTCGTATGTATTATTAACTATATTATTATAATAATAATAATCTTCAGGTGTATAAGAAAGACCAAATATTATATTTTCAGTTGCTGCAGAAAATTTTTCAGGTGTTTCTACGTTACATTTTGCAAACAAAGACTTAAATGTTTTTTGATTGCTCATTCTTTCTTTTAAAGTAGCAATTCTGTATATTCTTCTAGATGGTAATTTATTTCTTTCTTTAAGTAAAAATCTAAGTCGAAAGTTTATTTCTATATAACCACTTGGAACTTCTAGTTTACTATATTTTTTAAGTGAGTTAGACCATTGTATTTCTTCATTATATTCTTTAATTATCATTTCTTTTTCAATTTCCATTAAATCCTGATTTTCTTCCATAAATTTTTTAAAATTGTAATTGTATGATTCTATTAAACTTCTATGTCTTTCTAAATTTTCGTTATATGGTTTCCAATTTATCAAAATTTCGAATATAGTTTTAGTTTTATCGCTTAAATCTACATCATCTTCGGGTAATACTTTTGGAACTTCAAAATTTAACAGAGTGATTATGGATTCGTTTCTTTCTACTAAATCTTCTAACTTTTCAGAATAATTTTTAAAAATGAAAATAATTTTGTCTATATTGAATTTATAATCTTTTGTAGAAAAATTATAAATGTCATTTTCTATTTTTTCAACTAAAACCTGTGATCCTTCGTAATATGAAGTAATATAGTCCAATAATTTGAAAACTCCTTCTTTTCTCATCTCTAAAATTCCCGCTCTATTTTTAAATAATTCTTCTAGTGGTAATTGGCCGGATGGTTTGACAGTATCTAAGTCTATATTATATTGCAAATAATAAGATATTTTTCTAATTTTTTCCATTAGAATGTCTTTAGATTTTCCTTTTACTCTAGATAGATTTTCAATTAGTTTAGTTTTTAAATCCGTAAGATAATCGTTAAAATCTAAATATCTTTTAACTATGTCTTGTTTAACACTACCCGGAAGAGAAGTTCTTAATTCCCATACTAAATCTGGTTCTGTGTTTACTCCTTTTAAATCTTTCAATTCTCTGTATAACTTATCTTCTAATGGTTTTATAACATCAAAATCATTTTCGTCAAATTCTTCTACATCTTTTTTGGTTGTACCTGTTTTTAAAGCTAATTTAATAATATTTCCCTTTTCTAGATAATTTGTAAATCCTTCTTCGTCTATTTCAATTACATCTGGTAAACTATAAACATAGTCTTTAAAAAGTTTATCACTTGGTATTTTATAAAATTTACTATCTTCGACCAGTAATTTTTCTAACATCGCGTAGTTTTTAGGTTTTTCTAAAAATTTTAACACTGGTTGCTTATTTTGTCTTAAACGCTCTATAAAAGTCATCATTTTAAAAATTCTAGGACCTATACATTCTAATAATTCTTCTCTGGTCATTTTTTTTCTCATATTAGATTTTAGAATATTTATTCTTTCTGAATAAATTTGCTCTTCTGTTGTAAGTAAATTTGCTCTATCCTCTTTTTCTTTGAATTTTAACATTTTTTGATTTAATGGAGGAACTTTTTTAAATTCTGTTACATTTTTTTTAAGATCAGAATCGTATATAACTTTTGTCATTTCAAAACTAGAAGTGTTATAGTTTATTATTTTTTTAACACTATTAAGTTTATTTAAATAAACTTCTAATATTACATCTTCCCCTGAATTCATTTTAGTTTGATAGTAATTATCAATGTATTCGTCACTGTATTCAGATGGTTTAACTGGGTATTCTAAATCCAATTTTTTACATACACTTTTATTATATCTAATTTCTTCGTCTTGAAGTTTTTTAAGTTTTTCTGCTAAAGGTAAATCTGCATCTATAACAGGCATTTTAGTATCTGTTTTTTCTTCTGATTTACTTAATAAAAGAATATTGTATTCTTTTCTAAGAATTTTAATGTATTCTTTTTCAAATTCTTCGTTTGATATTAGACGAAATTTAAAGTTATTTGTTAAAGTTGCTTTATATTCTCTTAAATCATCTATTACTTGTTTTTCATCATCTTCTAATATGAAAGTTTTAGTTTTAATCATTATAAAATAATTAGATTTTAACATTTCATTATCATACTCGCTTAAAGATATGTTTTCACTATTTAACATTTCATTTAATGTTTCTTGCCATCTTTCTAAATTTACCATTTCATCGTATATGTCGTGATAAGACGGTTCGACGCTAGAATCATATAAATTACTTAACAATAAGTCGCGTTCTACGTTATCCTCGTAGTTAATTATGTCCTTATCGTCCATTATATATTATAAAATATATATATAATTTATAAAAAAAAACATTTAATATTTATTAAAATGAACAAACTTATTTTAGTTTTACCAGTAATTATTTTAATCAGTATATTATTTTATTATTCAAAAACTGATAATAAAATATTTAAAGGAATTTCTACAGGAAATGGACCTTTAAATAACAGATTATTAACAGTTTCTAAAGACGGAGAATTAATACAATCTAATTCATTAAATCAAATAGACACTTTTCATGATAGTAATCTAAAACGTAATGGATTAAATTTAATGGCATATACTAACAACCAGGACGCGATTCTTAAAAAATATGTAAATGCAAAAGATGCATCGGTCGCAAATGCAAGCCGCTATGCTGATGGTATTCAGAATAAACAGATATCTGATATTAAATTAGAAATTAAGGATTTAATTAAACACATTAATTATAGAGATAATTTATTTAGTCGTGGACTTAAAGGAATTGCCGATAAAGCTTGGGCGAATCATTGGGGGTATGTAGTACCGGATGGTAAAGCCCAAATCCACGAGGCATACACAACAAAGCATATTTTTTAAATTTTAATTTAAAAATAATTTGTAATTTATATAATATAATGCATTCACAATTGTGGGATTTTAATGAAAATAAAAATTACATTAATTTTAATGGCTATAAAGTGTTAAATTTACCAAATTATAAAAAAGCCGCAGAAATTTTAGAAGACTTAGATACATTAATAGTAAAAGCATTTATTCATTTAGAATTAACTTTTAAACCAAGACCTCCTGAAATTCAGTTACTTTTATACACTCCGTTTAAATTGCAGGAAATGCAATTAATTAAAGATCAATTAGAATATAAATTTGAAGGTTTAAATAAACCTAAAAATGTACACAAAACAAATAAAATAGAAATAGGAGAAGATAAAAAATTAAGAGCTAAAAATAGACTAATTTTTCTAACTCTAAGAGACTCCCATGGAAGATTTAAAAGTTATAAAAGTATAGTTAAATTATTGGCACATGAATTAACACATACAGCATTAAATCACGTAACGTGGAGAGACGATGATCACGGCCCAAAATTTGATAAATATAATAAAATTATACTTAATTCTTTGTTAATTTAAGTTAATTACATGGTTAACTCCATATTATATAATATTTACTGTATTATATAATATGCTTGATATTATAAATGAAAATTTTAAAATAGATATTACATACTCTAATAATAAATCTAGACCATCTAAATCATTGTTAAACTCAGATCTTTATTTACAATTTAAAAATTGTAAATTTGATCCTTATTTAAAACTAAAAGATTATACATTAAATGAATGTATAAGTAAAAAATTCGATAATTTTACAATAAATCAACGTCATGTAATTATAGACAATGTAAATTATAAATTTATTGATAATAAAGAGTATTTTCATGATATTATTAAAGAAATAGACACACCAAATTGTATAATTGAATTAATAGATATTTATAGTTATACTCAAGTTCAATTTATATTATTAATTAATACATTATTTGAAAAAATTTTTATATCTACTACGCTTTATAAAAACTGCGTCTATGTTTTTTGTCAAAAAAGAAACACAGATGTAATAAATATTAAAAGAAAATACGTTAAAGACTTTAATATAATAATACCTAAGTATTTAGTAAATTACATTACTAATTATAATACAAATTATTTTAAAAATATAATTTGTATTAATAAAATTATAGACGAAACAGAAATATCAGACATAACGTCCAATATAGAATTGTTAAATAATTATTATATGTCTTTTATCAAGAAAGATTTTAAAAAAGACTGTAAATGCAAAGAAATAGAATATAATATATTCAATAAACTTTATATATGTAAAAACTGTTATTGTTTGCATAAAATAGATCACTTTTTAGTTTTTGACCATTCTTCGGCTGCTTCTTTAAAAACAGATTTATGATTATACTTATCTCCTAATTTTTGTTTTTGAGTATCGCAATAATTTTTAATAAATTTGTTATACTCTGTCGGCTCTCTTTTTTCTCTAGGTTTTTTATCTTTTTTGACACCTTTAGAAATAAGAAGTTTTAATTCGTTTACTTCTTTCTCTAAACTATCTATTCTATTTTTATCAGATGTTTCCATTTATTACTAATATATTTATAAATATTATTTTTTAAACGTATTATGATTATGTCTATGATCTACACACAATGGATATTCTCCTTTATAATTTTTACAAAAAAAAGGTTTATTACATTTTTTACAGATGTATTTTTTATTAGGATAGTCTAAATTTTCATCTTTATACAATTTTTTAATCTCGTCCCATTTAATTTCCCCATTTTCTAAATTTACTAAAATTTCATCTTTCACTACTACTCCTTCGTTGTCGTTCATTTGTATACACTTCACGTTATTATTTCCTAAGAAATTTAAACCAGAGATGTCTTTGTATTTTTCTTTATAAATAACTCTATTAATACCTGATTGTAATATAAGTTTAGAACATTCTTTACATGGAGACATAGTTATATATAAAGTAGAATTTGTACATGTTTGTCTATTTCTACACATATTAGTTATTGCATTAGCTTCTGCGTGTAATACATACCAATATGTATTGCCGTTTACATCTTCACAATTATCAGGAAAACCTATTGGTGTGCAATTATAACCACTTGATATAATCGAATTATTTTTAACTATTACTGCACCTACTTTTTTTTTAGTAGCATAAGACATCTGAGAATATCTTTTTGCTATATCCATGAAAAGATAATCGTGTTTGTTCATATTTATGATATATAAACATATTTATCTCTAAATTTCTTATCTGTATCTATAAAAACACAAGAATTTTTATAATTTTTATTATTATGTTTAAATTTTTGATATGAAGTCATCTCCCATGGCCATAACATTAATGATTTATAAGGTGATACATTGTATACTATTTTAGAATTGTTAATTATGTATTTTACTTTGTACATTAATTTTTCCCAATATTTAATGGGATTTTTTTTACATTCTATCTTTTCTTTAACAGTTACATTATCAAATTCTTTGTATTCTCCTTTTTTAAGTGGTTCTATATATGCATCTGAACAACTAATCTTGTATATATTAGTATCTACATCTTTATCAGGTTCTTCTCTCCAATTAAAATTTTGCATAATATTTCTTATATGACATATTGAACAGTATGTTCCTTTTTTATAATCTGTAAATTCTATATATAAATTATTGGGATTTTGTTCACTTTTAAAATTAGGAATAAGACTATCTTTTTTCCATATATGAAGATGATTATTTAAAGGGTCATAATAAGGACCAGGAACTTTTTCAGAATATTCTTTGTCAAATGACTTTTTTTCTTCTCCGCGTCCTCTTTTTTTAATTTCTATTTTATTTATAGCTTCTATAGAAATTCTATTACAGTTATATTTCATATTCCATTCATCTATATCTGACATATTGTACATTTCGGCAGTGTCTTGATCTAGTATTTGTTTTTTATTTATATGAGAATTTGTTTCTGTTTTTTCATCTTCTAGTTTAATTATTCCTCTTTTATTAATAATGACAGGCATTAAATTTATTATCTTTTATATTTTAATATTATTTAAGTATTATTATTTTATGTAATTTTTTATGAAAATGTTAAGTCTATTATTCTTTCTAATCTTAATAATCTATGTTCATCTAAGCCTGTACCAGGTTCTCCAGGAGGTCCTGGGTCTCCTTTTGGACCTATATTTCCTCTTGGACCTGTATCTCCTTTTGGACCTATATTTCCTCTTGAACCTGTATCTCCTTTTGGACCTGCATCTCCTTTTATACCCACAATTTTTAAACCGGTTTCTTGATTAGTTCCATTAATTTTATTAATTTTAAAATCTAATTCTTTTATTACCTCTATTAATAGAGGTACTATAGAATTATATTTAATTGCTTTAGATATTTCTCCGTTATCTCTAACTTTATAAACTGCTTCGGGCATTATTTTTTCTACTTCTTCTGCATTTAAGCCATAGGATGGAATATTATTATCTATATTATTAAAACTATACCCATTTATACATTTTAATTTATCAACAGGATTTTCAATTTTACCTATATTTTTTTTGTCATCTAATACGGAAATAACGCCAACAACTGATGTAGTTAATTCTGACATAGTAATTTTCCCATTAATGTCTATGCTTTGGTCAGAATTTTCATCACATGTAATTTTTAATGAAGGTTCAGATGCATTAGACAAACTTAAAACATAACCCTGTTCTATAATACTATTACTATCTATGTCAAACTTAGAATGTAGTTTTAAATTATTCCCATCATAATCCCATATATTTTTTGTACTATGACTAATTGTTGACGTCATCCGCTTAAAATCATTTAAATATTTTATTTGAATATAATTAACACAAAAATAAAATATTTAACGAATTTAAAATAAATTATTTTAATTTAAATTAATTTTTTAATCAGACGAATGATAATCCACATATGATAAATTAGGGAGTCTTGAAATTGAACTTTTCTGAATTTTTTTCATCGCTTTACACACACAATTTAATTCCTTAATACTAGCTTCTTCTACTCTGGTCAACTGTTCACCTCTTTTTGTTTTACCTTCTAATTCTACTATTTTTTCTATAATTGATAACATCACTTGTTTATCTGGAACTGATGACAAAACCCCTACATTTGACTTAAACATCGGCATACCCCTTCTTCCCTTGACTTTAATAAAATATTTTTTTTTAAAATTCTTCTATTATTTCAAGTGTTTTATTACCTATTTGTTCTGGACGATTATAATCTGTAACTCTCTGTTCAAAAAAATTGCTCTTATTGTCCAATGATATACTATCCATAAAATTAAACGGACATACAACTGTGTCAAAAATTTTTTCATAACCAAGTTTTTCTAAAAGTCTATTTGCTTGAAATTCGATATATCTTCCCATTTCTATAGGATTTATACCAATAAGATTACAAGAAAAAGAGTCACATATAAATTCTTTCTCTATATCTACCGCTGTTTTAAACATTTCATTAACAGTATCAACAGACACTCTATTAATAATGTAACTATAAAGCAGTACACCAAAATCTGTATGCAAAGACTCATCTCTAGCTATTAATTCATTACTTTTACCCAGGGCTTTTGTCATTAAACCTTTAACATATTTTAACCAAAAAATAGCACAAAATGATCCTGCAAAAAACAAACCTTCGACAATTGTAAAAGCTAAAAGTCTCTCTTGAAAAGAGATGTCTCTATTTAACCATTTACAAGCCCAATCTGCCTTTTTCTTTACTCCTTCGAGTTCTTTAATGCCATTTAACAATTTTAATTTTTTATCTGAGTCTTTAATATAAGTATCAATCATCAAAGCATATGTTTCCGAATGAATTGTTTCCATAGCCCCCTGCCAACCATAATAAGCTCTAATTTCGGGGACTTGTATTTCATCTATAAAATTAACCGATATATTCTCAAAAACTATACCATCGGAGCCTGCAAAAAAAGACAATACATTTGATATAAAATGTTTTTCATTTTCGTTTAACTTAGACCAATCGTCTATATCTGATGAAAAGTCTATTTCTTCGGCAGTCCAAAAAGCCTGTTGATGTTTTTTATAAGCTTTCCAAACTTCATCCCAAACAATAGGGTATAAAACAAATCTATTGTTAACTTTATCTAAAATAGGCTCCATAATAATATTTAATAATTTATAACTCTATATTTTTTTTTCAAAATAATTAATTTTAATGATGACGGTAATAGTCCATGCCGTAGCCGCCACCAAAATAAGTTACCTTCATACGCGCAAGTCTATTTTTAAGGCCGCGCATTGATAAAGCTCTTTTGGTAAAACCGTTGCCATCCTTTCTTCTGTGATAGATAGATACATCATTAGCACGAGCAAGGGCCTGAATTTCTTTAAGAGTTTTCTTAACTGGTTTTACCTTTGTACACTGTCTACCCTTACCAGTTTTAGCCCACTTAGGATTAGTGGAATAACCAGGACGGCATACTGTGGCGGCACCAAACATCAACGCCGGTGCGAGGCCGGGTGGGGGACTAGTCATAGGGTTAAGAAGCTGCATCGCAGACTGCATTGCCGAGGGTTTGTAAGAAACCTTCATTTTGGTTAGACGAGCCTTAAGAGCCGCTTTTGGTAAAGGCATTTTGGTAAAACCGAGGTTGTCCTTTCTTCTTCTGAAGATAGAAACATCATTAGCAAGAGCAAGGGCCTGGAGCTCCTTTAGACCCATTGTATCACCGCTCTTTTTTGCGCGCCTATGAGCTAACATACGCGCAGCTCTAGCTCTTTTAGTCATTTTAAGCTTACGACGACCAAATTCGTTATCGTGACAATTTCCCATTATATTTATTAAAATGTAAATATTTTATTTTTTTTTTAAATTAAATTACAATGCGGCGCAAGCATGACAAGTTCCAAAACTACTATGTTTACATCTTTTTCCAAATTTAGTTCCAGATATACTATTATAGGTAGCTCTTCTACCAGGTCCAGAACGACCTTTCTTGTATTTATACATGCCATGAATAGGCTTGATGTTGTTTGATAGTTTATATAAATTACCAAAACCTAACAAAGGCATTGTTAACTGTGGATTATCAGGCATACTTCTTAGATTTGCCCCTCTTACAGCTGGATTAATTTTTCTACATTTTTTAGTTACAGGATCTCTATATTCATCCGGACCACATATCTTTCTCTGTCTCCCGGTTTCAGGATTAATTTCATAACCAGGTGGTAAAGCAATTAAAGGTTTTGTTTGATACATAGCTGGAAACATATCAGTCTGTGGTCTATTCTTTCTACATTTTTTAGTTACAGGATCTCTATATTCATCTGGGCCGCATATCTTTCTCTGTCTTCCGGTTTCAGGATTAATTTCATAACCAGGAGGTAGTACTTTTTGTTCTTTTGGAACATCTGGTTTATTACATCTGTTAGTTATTTCATTTCTAACTTGTCCAGGAGGACAAACTTTAACACAAGCTTGTTTTCCTCTTCCAGATACTGTAAATTTAGGATTTCTCTCGTATCCAGGTGGACAATCGTCTATCATTCCAAAACCGAGAGGTAAATCGTAGTTATGCATACGACCAAATTTATTTACTCTTTTCCAAGCTTCTTTAAGTGATATTCCTTCGCGGTGATGCATTCTCATCGCTTTCTTTGCATTATTCTGCACTCGTTTTCTCTTTGGAGAAACAGCCTTTCTTTTCTTTGGAGATTTTTTACCAGATTTTACACGTTTCCATGCCGCTTTAAGCGAAATTCCTTCTTTCCAATGTAGTTTCATTGCACGCTTTGCGTCACCTTTTCTACCAAAATCCATATTAATTTTAATATAAATCAATATTTTAATTTAAAGCTTAAATGGATTTTAATTTAAATGAATCCTGTATACGCTTATTTAAATGAAAATAAAGGAAAATATTCTGTAAAGTCTTTGTCTAAAAGGCTAGGTATTAAAAAAAAAGCTGTTTTTTATTATTGTTTTAAAGATTCACGTATTCGGCGTGTAAATGGTTTGGAAGTTGGTTCTGGAAAATGTAATTTAAGCGTTTTTACAATTTAAATTTAAATAATATATATATAATATAAACAATTATGATTACTGTTATAGTATCTAGATATAAAGAAGATATTTCATGGTTGTATAATATAGCAGATAATATATTATTGGAAAAATTTTTAATTTTCAACAAAGGAGATAATGACATTGAATCAAAACATTCTAAAATTGAAATTATAGATGTTCCAAATAAAGGTAGAGAAGGCGGAACTTATTTAGATTACATTATTAATAATTATGATAATTTTCCTGAAAATTTAATATTTTGCCAAGCTGATCCATTTGATCATAATGAAGGGTTTTTAAATTTGTTTAACTATGAAAATTTAGATTACGTAATTGAAAATAAAGATTTTTTAAGCATAACTAGGTATTATAGAAAAGATTGGCCATTCATTGATGGAGAACAATATAACAGTATTGTAATAAATAATTTTATATGCAATAATTATTTAATAGATAAATATTCACTAAATATAATTGGACCATGTGCTGCTATAGACGAAACACAAGCTTTTAACGATAGACTTATAAATTATAAGTATAAAACTGACTCTTTTATGGATTTTTTATGCAACTGTTTAGAAATAGCAATACCTAAAAAAATTATAAATTTTAATATGGCAGCATGTTTTTTTGTAAAATCAAAACAAATATTAAGACATCCTGTAAAAGTTTATATTAAATTAAATAAATTCCTATATAATACAGATTCTCAAGGAGGAGGGGAAGTATACATATTAGAAAGATTTTGGGATTATTTATTTACAGGAAGAAGTTATTATACAATACACGACGGTTTAAAAGAACCAATGCAAAACATTTTTCCTATTATATCTATTTATTGCAATGTTGAAAAGAAATTATATATTAAAAACGTAAAAAATTGTACTACTACATATGAAGATAGAAATAAATTTTTAATATATAAAAATAACGATATTATTAAAATTCTACCTTGTATAGATTATTCAGGATCGGATACAAGTATATTACCGTGTTATTCGTTAAAAGATGCTAGACATATATATAAAGAATTTGTAAAAAATTATTCTTTATTAGATACATCACCTGCATTTTATTTTTACATTAGAGGTCATATTCGTAACTCATTTAAAACAAATCGTTTAAAAAATTTTATTAATTTAGTTAAATTTAATTTTCCAAATGTTATTTTTATTTTTCAAACATGGAATAAAATTCATTGTGACCCTAGATTAACTTGGAGATTTAATCAAAAAGAAATTAATATAGTTAAAAATGATACTATTTTAAAAGAAAGACATCTTAAAAAATACTTCGATGAAATAGAATTTTCATATTTAATACTAAATGAAAATGAAATTTCACTAACAGGAAATGTAGAAGGAAAATTATTAACGACGCCTAAAAGAGGCTGGAAAAATATGTGGTATGGAATTAATAATGGACTTGAAAAATTAGCAACTAAAAATATACCTATCTTTGTATTTAGATACGATTATTTTGAATTAGACGATGTATTTAAAAACGGAAATGAAAAAGAAATAATAGAATTTATAAAATCTAATATTATTGAAAAAACTATAAAGTTTACTAAAAACGAAGGACCAGGAAGTGATAACATTTTTTGTGGACCTTTAAATAAAATTAAAATATTAACTAAAAACTTTAATTATAATTTAGATTCTATTATTAGCTATAATTTTAAAGCTAGACGTCATGAAAATTTAGTAAATGAAGTTGCAAAACTAATTAATTAATATTCGTGTTGAACTATATTTGGAAATAAATTTTTAATATCTTGTTCAACATTAACATAATAAGTGAACATCCAAGAATTGTTTTCTTTATTCCATGTAGCATTTGAGAATTTAGATTTTATAAGATCTCTGTTTTCATATGTTTTTTTACCATATATGTATACATTTCTTCTTACAATATTATCACTTATTGGTTCAACTTTAAAAGCTAATTCTGGAATCTCTTTTTTAGGACTATCAGCTAATGTTTCCGACGGTATATTATTTCTAATAATTACGTGTAAAATGTCTACTAATGGAATCATTTTTGAAATTATTAAATCCAATTTATTGTTAATTTCATCTAATTTATCAGTCATTTAAAATAAAATAATTAGTATCTTTATATTGTTTCTTTTGTTTCACTATGAGCTCTTAATGTTAATTTACTTTTACTATTAAATAATTCTTTTATAGCAGTTTCTATGGTTTTTTCATCAGCTTTATCATTTGCCCAAAATTCAACTCTATATAATACACTTGACCCTTTAGTAGTATCTACAAATCTAACTCCATTTAAATTTTCTAGTCTTGCATCTATATTTCCTATTAGATGTAAAAGAATATTTAACCAATTTTCTTGAATGTTATTATAATTTTTACCTATCCTGTATGAATATTCAAATCCATTTATATTATTATCGTCTTCCCAAAACGGAGAAATATTATCTTTAAAAAAAGAATAAGAACATGGTATTGAATTATTTCTTTTAATTTTTTTGATACTATTTCCATCAGAAAATATATCCACTACCGAAGGAAGATAATTATAAGTTTGCCAAAATGTACAAACATCTTCGATGTCTATTAATTTTTCTACATTATCTTTGTAATATTGTCCAAGATCTTTATAATGAAGATAAAAAGTCCATTTATTCTCTAAGTAATATGTTTCCATATATTTAATTATAAAATAAAGTTTTATATCAGATTTTATTTTATAACATAATAATAAATATGATAGTTAAAAATAATATTAATCCAATTGTATGGGGCCCAAAATTTTGGTATACATGGCACTCTGTCGCTTTTGGTTACCCGGATAAACCAACAGAAGAGGATAAAGAAAATTATAAAAATTTTTATATTTATTTTTCTTATGTTCTTCCTTGTGAAGCATGCAGTAAAGATTCTTATTCGCGTATTAAATCTGTAAATTGGGATAATGTACTTATATCTAGAGAAAAATTGGTTAAATGGACATATGATTATCATAATGATATTAATTTAAAACTAGGTAAAAAAATATTCACGGATGTTGATTTTAAGGATGTTATGTTGTCTAAAAAATTAACAAATAATTACTTAGAATATTTTATAATAATTATATTAATTTTGTATATATTTTATCTATTAAATTATTAAGCACTACACATTAGACACTCTTTTTCTTCTTTGTTATTTTTTTCTTTTTTATAATCAGTTGTAAAATTTTGAGCTTCGAGAATAGACTTAGTTCGAATGTAGTATGATCCAGTTTTTAATCCATTTTTCCAACCATAAAAATGTATACTATGAATAACTGCAGGTGTAGGTGGGTTTACAAACAAATTCAAGCTTTGACTTTGACATATCCAAGGCCCTCTTTCTACTGCCATTTTAAGTATATTTTTTTGTGAAAGTTCCCATGATGTTTTATAAATATTTTTAATGTCTTGTGGTAAATCTAGATTTTGTACAGAACCTTTACTTAGCATAATTTTTTCAACAATGTTTTTATTATATAACTTTCTATTTCTTAGTTCACTAACTAAATGATTATTGATTACGATAAAATTGCCAGATAAAACTGAACGAGAATACATGTTTGAAGTATAAGGTTCAAAAGACTCATTATTACCCATTATCTGAGCAGTAGATGCAGTTGGCATAGGAGCTATTAAAAGACTGTTTCTTAGACCTTTAGATTTAATCTCTGATTTTAGTTCATTCCAGACATCTTCAGAGTAAAATTCTGGTTTAACTTTCCAAAGATCAAACTGTAATATGCCTTGAGATGTAGGAGAACCTTCGAATGTTGTATAAGAACCATGTTTAATAGCTAGTTTATTTGACATTACAAGAGAATTATAATACATGCATTCAAAAATTTGCCTATTTAATTTCATAGCATCTTCGCAATCATATGGCATTTTAAGCATCATAAATACATCTGCCAAACCCTGCACCCCAATTCCAATTGGTCGATGTTTAAAATTAGAATTTTTAGACTCAAATGTAGGATAACTATTTATATCTATAATATTATTAAGATTATGAACTAGTTCTTGAGTTTTTTCTCCAAGAAGTTCAAAGTCAAATTTATCATCTTTAACAAAGGAAGGAAGACAGAGGCTAGCTAGATTACAAACTGCTGTTTCTTTAGAATCTGAATACTCTATAATTTCTGTACATAGATTACTACTTTTAATTATTCCATAGTGTTTTTGATTAGATTTTTCATTACATGCATCTTTATAAAGAATATAAGGAGACCCTGTTTCTATTTGCGCATTGATTATTTTTTCCCACAATTCAATTGCATTAATTTGCTTCCTATACATTTTTTCAGATTCGTAATGTGTATATAGTTTTTCAAATTCTTGACCATATACATCTGTAAGACCTTTACATTCATTAGGACACATTAGAGACCACAATCCGTTTGATTCTACACGTTTCATAAATAAATCCGGTACCCAAAGTCCATAAAAAAGGTCTCTGGCTCTCATTTCTTCTGCGCCGTTATTTTTCTTAGCATCTAGAAAATCGTAAATGTCTGAATGCCAAGGCTCTATATATACTGCAAATGAACCATTTCTTTTACCACTTTGATTAATATGTCTAGAGATGTCGTTATAGACTTTAAGAAGTGGTATTATTCCATTACTCACACCTCCAGTTTTGTTAATGTATGAGTTACTAGCTCTTACATTACTAATGTGTACACCAATTCCTCCAGCCCATTTAGAAATAAGAGCTATATCAGACGCTGTTTTATAAAGTCCTTCAACAGAATCTTCTGTGCCTATAAGAAAACAAGAACTCAATTGCTGAAAATTAGTGCCAGCATTGAATAGTGTTGGTGTGGCATGTGTATAATATTTATTAGACAAAGATTCGTAAACTTTTTTAACCATATCAATGTCGCGACCATGTATGGCTAAAGCAACACGCATAAAGAGATGTTGAGGTCTCTCTACTACAGCATTATCGATTTTAAGTAGATAACTTTTTTCTAGAGATTTAAATCCAAAGTAAGTTATAAGATAATCTTTTTCATAATCTATAATCGAATTTATAAATTCTTCGTTTTCAGAAGCAACCTCTATTATAAAATCTGAAACAATTCCTTTTTTATTTAAAATTTTCATAACATCTAGAAAATTAGAATTTGTATTTTTGTGATGATTATTAATAGCTATTCTACTTGCTAAAATTAGATAATCAGGATCCTCTTTGAAAAAAGTAGCACAGTGCCCTGCGCTAAATTCGTCCAATTCTTTTGTAGTAATGCCGTCATAAATTAGACCACAAATAGTTTGAGCAACAAAAACAGGATCTACATTAAGTTTATAATTTTTTTTAGATAGATAATCTATTTTTTCAGTTATAAGATCAAATTTAACTTCTTCTAGATTACCGTTTCTAGTTTTAACCTTCATAATAATAATATTAAATAAATTATTTCTTAAAATCATTTAATATTATTTTAATTTACAATTATTATTTATAATTGCTATTTATCTTTTGTATGCTTTTTCTACTTTCTTACCTCTCATAACCTGCATTTTCTCCATGTCATGCATTTTCTCCATGTCATGAATTTTTTCCATTTCATGCAATTTTTTCATGTCATGCATTTTTTCCATTTCATGATCCTTATTTTTTCTATATAATCTTTTTTTAGCTTTAATATCGTCTCTAAAATTGTTCTGTAACGCGTCAAATGCATCATACATTAATTCTGGATTTTCTTTAACACCTCTTAAAAATTCATCTTCAGATAAATAATCATCGTTATTTTCATCAAATTCTTCTAACATAGAATGTATCGTCATTTCGAGTTCTTCTATTTCTTTCTCAAGTTTAGAAAGTTTTACCTCATAATTATCGGAACCAAAAGGTGGAAGACCCGTGAAATAAGCAACACCTAGATATATACCAATAGCTATTAAAAGATATTTGAGAGGTTTTGGAATAGCTCCAAATCCTAACATAGGCAAAACAAACGGTATTAAAATTGGAACCACCATCATAAGTAAAGGTCCAAGAAAAGCCATGCCAAACATTGAACCGATAGCTGAAAATGTATCAGAAATAAATTTTCCCTGCGCCGAACTTAACTCTGCTTGCGCTCTAGTTGCTTCTGCTGCAGCATCTCCCGCAGCTTTTATCTGATTCGCTATCTCAGCCATAAGTGCTTCTTGACCTTGTATCACGTTTTTTCCAGATTGATAATTTTTAAACTGGTTCATGATTTCCATACCAAAGATCTTACCCTGATCCATAGAATTTTGTATTACCTGACGAGATTTTAAATTTACTTCAATATGCTGATCAAAAACACTATCTTTTATATTTATACTAGAGCCGCCAGACAAAACAGTAATATTTCCATTCGCGTCTGACTGCAAGCTAATTGAATCATCTGCTGTATCCATTGCTGTGTTCATATCATTTGTGTTATCCTCTATATGTTTTAATACTGCGGCCTTAAGGCTAGGTGTATTAGTATTTACACCTAAAGTATTTGCTATATGCTGCTCTGTTGCGTCTTGCGCGACTTTCTTTACATTATTTTTAATTTCTTGTTTATTTTGTTTAACATTTACCTTTGATAATGAGACGTCAGTAGTAATGCTATTTTTAAATGTAGACTTTTGTATATTAATGCTTCCAGTCAACGGCGCCATCATTTCCTTATAAACATTCATTTCTTTAATGTGGTTTGCTAATGCTGCGTCCGTGTCTTTTCTATGTTGTTCCTGTGCAAACTCCATTGAAGCCCTGTTCGTAAATTTACTATAATCTACTTGCGGTGGTAATACAGGAGGAAGTGGTTTTACCGCCTTTAGCGCAGCCAATTTGAGTCTAATAACTTCTTTCTGGATTTCAGTCTTAACAGACGAGTCAATACTGATTGATGCCGACGAAGTAGCAGTAAGACCCGAAGAACTAGAACTTTGATTTAAACTACAAGATACAGCATTAGTATTGGCCATTTGCTTGGAAACATTGACCATCGCCTGTGAACAACCTTCTGATGTTTTAGAATCACGGGTGGAAGCGTTTATATTAGTACTGCCCTGGTCGTGTGCTGCCGCCGCCGCCACGACGAACCCTGGAAAGCCGCCGCCCGCGGCTGCAGCTTTGCTACTTGAATGTTGTTCGCCATAAGCAAAATCATATGCGTTATCAGCAGTTTGCTTACACTTATCACTCATTCCCATACTTTTTAAAACTTTCGCAGAATCTTGTTTAAACTCTTCGGGTGTAGGAACCTTTTGCTTACAAGCTTCTACATTGAACTTGGAGCCGGGTGGGTTTCCTTTAATTGTTTTTTGTGTATATGTTGGTGTTGGTGCCATTTTTTTTTATTTAATTTAATATAAATATTTTTTTTTTAAAATAAAAAATAGAATCCTAATGCAATTAATATAATTAATACAACTATTATTGCCACGATATATACCATATTATTGGGTTCTGAATCTTTAATTCTTTTTAATGCTGCAGCACGCGCAGTGGCCGCCGCGGCTTCATCGTCAGCTTTCTGGGTAGCTAGATTTGCTTGAAGTTCTGCTTCATTTTTTGCTGTATCCTTAAGCGTAGTGTAAGCAGCAGATCTGAGCCCTTGCGCTTTTTTGTCATTTTTCTTAACTATTATATTGCTTGTTCCTTTTCTCACTTCAGACGCTATCTCAGCATCTGATTTAGTAGAGTTTCCAGTAGATGTTTGCATAGCCTCAGACGTATCCTGTGCCGCACTAAGAGCATTAGTTGCATCACCTGGGGCTCCGCTTTTATCCCCGCCGCCACCGCATGTATTTTCTAGGTTTGTATCTGTTAAATTAATATCTCCACCAGCTACAAAATTCATTGAACAAAATGTTATTTGTTTATGAATTGGACCACAACCTCCTGTACTTCTTTCGTTTGTCGAACCCCAATAACCATCATTTGTATCACGTACTGCGACTGGGTTTCCAACACCAGTCATAATTCTTGGATTTTTTCTTAAATTAAAAAAATCCTGTAAAAAACTAGTTGTTCCGGTAGACGAAATGTTTATATGACGGGCAATATTCGTGGCATAACCACCAAAAGATAGTGAGTTTTGCGATTTTCCATCATCTCCACAAACATAAAATTCACCAGCATTTTTAAGAGTATCATATAAATTGGTAAATTTTCTAGACTTTCCAGCAGGACCATTATAATAATCCTTTAATAGAGACTTTTGTGTAATATTCATTCTAAGAACTGAAGCTAATCTTCCGTGGGTACCTTCATTAAACTTTTTATCTGGCGGTATTTCACCTAATGGTACACTCATAAGATTATATGTTGAATTCATGATGATATTACACATTGGATCTCCATAGTGTTCTAACTTATCGGTCCCGCCAGGCATTTTACCTCTGGGAAGTATAAAAGCGTTGCAATATTTGTTTACAATATCAGTAAATGTTGTATTATCGTTATAAGGCGCATTATATCCAGTAGCCTGTACCCCTTGACCTAAAGATGTTCCAGCACCAACGATTCCGCGAGCCTCAGGCTTTGTTTTTACCAAAGCTCGGTATATAGCTTTAAAAGCAGATCTGTATAAAGGATTATATAAAAGATAATATTGTGCCTGTATAGTTTTGCCCTGTGGTGTTTCGGTGCTCTCTGTAGGATGATAGTATACTATCCAATGTAGATTTGGAGAAAACATACATATTTTTTTATCTCTGAATAAAAAATTCGTGATATCTGCGGTGGCACCTAAAGTTAGACTCGTTGAAAAATTAGCTTTTACCCACTCTTTACTACTATTTTGTGCTGCTAATTTATTAGGTATCCATGTTGGATTATCTCCGTCTTCTCGTACATTAGTTCCACCAGGTAAAAGATTTAACCCTAAATGACCTTCGGGGCTAAAATAGATATCGTTTCCAGCATTACCATAAGTTCCATCATCTTTTGATAAAGTATTATATATAGCAGAAGATTGCTGTGAACTATATTTTTTAACAGCTAAAAATCTAATTTTATCTTCGCTTGATGTTCCATTCTTCCATTTACCTTGATTGTATTGATCTGATGTAGTTTTAATAGATATCCATTTCATCTTGCCAACTTCTTCATTCTTTTGTTTTATATTTTTAGCTATATTTTTAATAAAAATATCATTATCGATCAACGTACCAGCTTCATTGCTAAATACCATTATTTATTATATTCTAATAAATATTTTAAATTATGATAAATATTTTTAAATTATAAAACTAAATTTATTTAATTACATTAAATTAAAAAAACACTTTATGACGACGGATTCATATTATTATTTTGTCTAACGCTATCCGCCATTAAACTATTTGCTCTATTAAGTTCCTTTACCGTTCTAGAATTATTACTAACTTCAATGTTTAATTTTAATTCTAACGCTTCACATCTAGTTCTAAGTTTATCTAACTCTCTTAGTATAGTGTCAACTGTTTGCACATCTGATTGAAAAGACATTTCTTTTTTATCTTTTTTAACATTGTATATTAAAACGCCTGCAACTATAGATACGCCTAATAAAACATAAAGTGTCTCGTTAGATAATTCCATATTATTTACAATTATTAAAACATTTTTTTTTTAAACAATTAAACAATTAAACGTTTAAATAATAGCTGAATCTCAATTGTTGGCCTCGAGCGATCTCAAAATATAAGCCTGTCTAAAATGTTCTCTATCATTTATATCATTAATAGTATTTCTAACTTGAATATGTTTATGGGAAATAGAATCATTTATAACTGGCATTTTATTTTCTAACATAGTTAGTCTGTTAGAAATTTCGTGTAATTCAGTAACTACATTTTTCATTCCAGAACTAGGATTTTCAATTTTTAAATCCTTCTCTTCTTTTTTGTCTTTATTATAATTATAAACACAATATAAAGCTACGATAGACATTAATATCGCTATTAAATAAGTAAGATTGTTTATTTCAAGCATTATTATAATAATAGAAAGGTTTTTTTTTTATAGTTTAATAATTTACGTAAAATTAAAATTTAATTTAATGTATATTAATTAATATAATGAATAAAAGTATTTTATACATATATATTATTTTTTTAGTTATAGTTATAATATTGTGTATTTTCTATGAAGTTGAAAATAAAACATATGCTAAAATCCTTGATTTTGAAAAAGATAGTTTTAACAATGAAGATATTAAAAATTTTCAAGCCCTAGAAACAAAATTATTAACAGAAAGAATAAATGATAATGAAAAGATAGAAAATCAAAGACACGGAATGATAATAGATAGACTCAAATTTTTGAAACCATTTGTTTCTATTAAAAAAATAAAAGGACCAAAAGGAGACAAAGGAGACAAAGGAGACCCAGGAGCACCAGGAGCTCCTGATGATGGTTCAGTTGGCGATGGAAGTGGTAATAATGCTACAGCAACAGCTACAGCAACAGCACATGGAGAAAGAGGACCCCAAGGTCCTCCAGGAAATCCTTTATTTAATTTATATGAAGATGAATATATAGACACATCTGATAAAGTTACTCTTATGAATTTAAGATTACCAATTAATACAGATAAATTTACAGATGAAAAAGCCTATCTTCTTCTATGTAACGCCTTTATAATATCTGAAAAACATTCAAAGACTGTTATATATAATGGTGTATTTATAATAACATATATGGGAAACAAATATTCTATAGTATCGCAAATTGATAGAAATGAACCTACATTAAAATCAGACGAATCTGAATTTAATATCACTATAATACCACACCCTGAATATCCAGAATATCCACCTGTTGTTAAAATTATAAGAATTAATGAAGATGACAATACATATTTATTCTTAAATTTAAATCTTAAAGAGATCTAAAAATTTTCCCACCATTCAATTCCTGTATTTCTATATATTTCGTTATTGTTTTTAATACTGTTCATCATATAATGAATGTTGTTTACATGAAGATTTGTAATTCCTCTATGTACAAGAGGAAAATTTAAACGTAAAATGCTTTCCAATTTTTCAAGCCACGTTCCTGGTTCTTGGATGTATTTATATGTTATTTTATACATGTATCTTTTAATTACGGTGTTGATAGTAGAGACAATTTTAACTTGCATACAAAAAGGTGCGTATATTACAACCTCTTCATCGAAATTTAGTAAATATTTAAAAAAATTTACATTAATTGCTACTTTCTTGTAATAAGCAGACCTTATTGTATTTGCAGCATTATCTTTAAATAATTTCCAAATGTATTCAGTTACATCTTGGGGAAGTTTCTCACAAGCTTTAATAAGATAAAATTGTTTAGCATTCATTTTGTCTTATTATAACTTTTTATTCTTAAATTTTTTAAAATGTATTATTTTTTGTAATTTTTAATCATTATCTTCAACGTTTGTTAATTTATTAGGTTCTTCCTTAACATCTCTGTATGTAAGAACATTTACTTTATCGCAGATCCAATAAAGAGGCATTTTAACTCTGTTATATACGCTATCTATAAAATCGATATGATTACTCATCTTATCACACGTATGTTCTAATTTTTCCATTTTAGAAATTAGAAGTTGAATTTTCTTTTCAAGTGCATCCAACTTTTCGTCCTTTGTCATTTATTTATAGATTTTTTATTTTTTTAAATTAATTAAACTTTATAATTATCATAACAATACCTACAAACTGGAATATAAGATTCCGAGGAACCAATTAATACTTTATTTTCGTTATTAACAATACGTTTTGTAAATGTTGCTGGCGTTCCATTTTTACAACCCATACAAATAGCAGTTAGTTTAACGTAACTTTCGCAGTGCGGAATTAGTGACAAAATTTCTCCAAAAGGTTTTTTAAGATAATCACCGTCAAGTCCGCATACATATATTTCTTTTTCGTTACAAAATTTTAGACAAAAATCTAGAAGATTAGTAAAAAACTGTCCCTCATTAATACATATTACATCATATTCTAAAACATCTATGTTTATAGTTAGAATGTCTTTTGAACATGAAACACACTCGATGTATGTTTTATCATGAGTATACATTTTTGTATTTAGACCATATCTCTCATCTCCTTCAAAATTTATAATCAATACTTTTTTACCAATTAATTTGTTCATTTTTGCTATATTCATAATGTATGACGTTTTTCCAGAAAACATGCATCCTAAAATTAAATTTATCGTCATAATATTATTTATAAACGATAGTTTTAAATAAAATTTTATTCTGTACTTACCTGTAGGGAAAATAAGTCCAATATTTGTGCATATATATTTATACACAAGCGATATTTATTAATGTCATTGATATCGTGTTTAGTTGCTATATAACACATAAATCTTTTAAAACCTTCAGTTCTCAGCCATTTAATATCTGTATCATAAACAGTATATTCTTGATCATAAGTAAGATCACTACCACAAGATACACATACGTCGTATATATCTAAACCTATTAATTCTCGATTGCATATTTCGTCGCATATAAGATCTAGATCTCTTATAAGTTTCAAATTAAGATTATATACCAACTTTACATTTCCCATAGTGTTGCATATTGAATCTATTGGATCGTAGGGAATAATTTCCATATTAATTATATTATTGTCCATCAATTAATTAATATATATAATTTATAGTAATATTTTAATTTAAAAATTTACCATTTACATTTTACTCTATTTCTACTTCGATACTTTTAGGTACCATCCTGTTATATATTTTAATCTCGTAATTAGAGCGACAATTATCAGGCATAGCCTGTTTTGAACCCTTAAACGCTTTTCTATAAGCAATGATATCCGCTCCCCTTAATGGGAGAGCCTCTAACTGAAGTCTCTCATACTCCTTTAATGACCATTCAAAAAGTTCATCAGATGGACGTCTGTCTTCACGTGACATACCCATCTGTAAGGTAATATATCTGTAATAAGATCCAAATTGTTTTGCAATAGAACTATGTTCTGCTGCTTTTTCATCGCAATTGTAAAACTTTTTCATGGACTGAATGAAAGATGTAATTAAACCGATGCCACCTGCTGTAAATAAAACAGCATCTTTAGTTTCAATTTGATCAATGCTACCAGCAACCAAAGATACAGCAGATGCTAAACTTGTGGCAATAATAGTATATAATGTTAGACTATTAGAAATATTTCTCCAATACGATGAAGAATTATTATGCATATATCTTAGACCAGAGGCCTTCTCTCCCCATTCACTGATGATATTTTCATATTCATCGTTCCAAGACTCTGCATTAATTTTTTTAATAAGACCGGCTTGCTTTACTTGTGCAACTGCTAATTCGGATTCTTTATTCATTTTAATTATAACACAATATTAATTATTTTTCAAATTATAGTAAAATTAAAATATCCTTAAGCTTTAAGCTTTTATTTTGAATATTATTTTCAATATCAGTCCATTGAATAGTAGGAGGAAGTATTTGTTTAATATGTTCGCGCGCAACATTTAATTCCTTTGAATCTAAAACTAAATTACTATCTTTATCGAAATGATTAAATAAATTAATTAATTGAAGTTTAGCTTGACTATTAATTAATAAAGTGTGTCTATCATTTTCTAGTTCTAATTTACTATGAATCTCTCTCAAATTATCCATTAAATCATCCGCATTTTCTCCAATTATTCCAGTAACATTTTTAAGAAGTTTTATGTCTTTATCCAAATTTTCTTTTAAACTATTTAATTCATTTAAATTATCTGTCAATTTATCGTTCGATTCTTTGAGCTCTTCATTTTCATCTTTTAAAACATTAACAGATGATTGTAAACTTGCTTTTAATCTCATTTTTCTAAGTGTAAATAAGGTTAACCCAGAAAAAATACCATTACTTATATATCCTACTCCTGCGAAAGTATCATCTATTGTATATTGAAATATGCCGCAACCTATTGAACTAATGGATATCATTAACAACGAAACATCTATAACATAATTACAATATTTAGAAAAATCTGAACCGACTAATAACGTAGTTGCTATTGAAGCTGTATTTCCCGTTTCATTCATTATAATAATTGTTCTTATTATAATTATTAAATATTAATTAATTTAAAATATTATTAAATAATTATACTAACTATGAATAAAATAGACGAAGATCTACAGTTATATAATAGACTGCCAGATCCAAAAGTTAAACATAGATCGGATTTTGTATCATCTAGATATATATCTATCCAAGACAGAGTAAATAATTCTAAAGAGTACGAACAAGAGTATATATCTAAATTAATTAATGAAGGTTGGTATAAGTTAGGTAACAACATTGATATATTTGAAGATGTTATGAAGGGTAGGCATTTTAAGTATAGATTAAACGGAAATAGTTTATCAGGTGCATCTAAAGGAACATTTAGAAGCGGAGGTATTGTAATAGGTAAAAATAATGAAGATCCAAATTATTTGATGTACAAAGCTTATAACGGCTGTTTATTTCCACTGCAAATTAAAGATATAGAAGAGATATATGTTAAAGATCCAAATGCTACTTCTGAAATAGATAAAACTCCTAAAAGAATAAATAAAACTGTTTATTTTAAAGAGCCTAATAATATAACTTCTTATCCAGTTAAACTAGTATCGAAACTTACAAATGAAGAAATCGTAGTATATTACGCTAAGGATAATTATTCAAAGGATAGATTTATGAATACAAAAAAATTTGAATATGCTTATAAGACGGGAGATTGGTCTTTTCTGTAAAATTCGGAATTCCGAAAAAATCCCATTATACCTTAGCGCCGGACATAAATTCAATTCTTTTATGAATTTTTGTGAGTACATATGGAAAATACGGAATTCCGACAAAACTTT
>Ga0181393_1000061_pt1 | contig 31902 bp, 40 predicted proteins | sample 16SPOviralmetaG_FD_130122 | JGI IMG/M metagenome (GOLD analysis project Ga0181393, IMG submission 130122) | Marine viral communities from the oligotrophic San Pedro Time Series (SPOT) site, San Pedro Channel, CA, USA - 16 SPOT_SRF_2010-10-21 | ecosystem: Environmental > Aquatic > Marine > Strait...
ACAAGGCTATGATGTGATCAAAGCACAACTGCAAGGCAAGGAGGCAGGAGGATCTATACGTTCTTATATGAACGTTCGCAGGGCAATGAACCCCAAATATACCCAATACCTACGCAAATAGCCGCATATAGCCCCAAACCACCCCAAAACCATGGTATATAGGGGGATATAGCCCATTTCTTTAACATACCCAAGCATAACGGTATATACAGCACCTTAAACCTATTTTCATTGTGAACAAAGATTTTTTGCTTATAGCACCTGGTTTGTATAGGATGGGCAAGCCCACGCAATCCTCCCAGGAGGACACACAACAAATAGCACCAGAAACAATATTTATATGAAATTGATCATTATGTGGAAAAAGTTACTATGGAAAAGGTTCAAAAAGATGTTTCAACGTCGCACCAAAGAAGACCAATTGATGAAGGAATATGACAGGCTCATACAACGAGCTCATGATGTCTCACATCATGATCGCAGGGCTTCAGACCTGTTGAGAGGAGAGGCTGAGGACATCTGGACTCAGATCGAGACCCTGAGATTCAATGCCAGCTTTGAAAATGACAACACATGAAACTGTATCACATCATAGACACCAAAACTGTCACTGCCATTCTCTGCACTTACAAAGGGCATATACTCACAACCCAGCGTAAAGATGGGCGGTGGAGCCTACCCAAAGGGCATAGGAAAATAGGAGAAGATCTCATCACAGCTGCTCTTCGCGAACTGGCAGAGGAAACTGACATAAGACCTGATCCAGACGACTTGTCTTATCTAGGGGCAATGTCACATCCTCGTCGCAACACTCCTGTGCATCTGTATCACACAGAGCTCCCTAATCCCATCATCCCTATATTAAATGATGAACATGTGGACTATCGTTGGTGCACTTATGATCAACTTCTGGCCATGCAGAAATCGGAACCCATTGACATCACTCTGGCAACAGCATATGAACGTTATCATGCACCTGCTTAAAGCTCTGCTCATCATACTGCCCTGCATGGCCAATGCTCAATCCTGGAGCAGTGTACCACTGCCTGGATCTGGCCTGGACACCACTTATGCGAGTAATGGCTGGATCGTCGTAACCGCACAAGACTCTGATCCTCCCTGTACAGGCTGCGGTTCCTCCATGGCGTTATTATGGGATGAGTCCGCCACCGAAGGCTTTGATCCTCTGTTGGATTCCTATACTCCTCCACTCCTGGATTCCATTATCATGGTGTTCTCAAATTTACCAAACTTCAATTTTTTCTCTTTACCAAACTTTGCTGGCCTCTCCATTCAATCCTTGGACACCTCCTGCCGCGGCGCCATCCAAATTGGCGTGCTGGCCTGGCGTGACTCTGCCATGCTCACATTCCATACCTCCAACCTATGGACCAAGATGTATTTCCGTGATCAACTTCGTGGCGAATGCTTTATGGTGGACAGTGCTCTGCAATATGACTATATGAACACTCAGTTCGGATATCATGCTGAAATGGATGATCGATTTCTGTTGAGTCCAAGACCTTGTGTGAGCACCGAGATTAGAGAACCAGATCAGGAATGTGAAGATGTGCAATACTATGATCTGCTTGGCAGACCTATCAACCCGGAATCGGGGCTTCTGATCAGAGTCGCCTGTGGTATTGCTGAACTCATATTTATTTGAAATGCAATATCTGTTAACACCATTCATACTATTATATAAAGGCCTGAAGAGAGCCTGGCAATTTCACTGTCTCATTGAAGATCTGAAAGTGAAAGCCCAGGAGAAAGCTGGTCGTCTGTTCTTTTGAGCAAAACCATTGTAAGATTGGTTAGTTCGATATATATTAATAAACAGAAACTATCATTATGAAGTTAAGCAAATTATTGAAAGAAGTAGCGACTGATCACGGATTTTCATTGAATGAAATAGATGGCGGTCAATTATTTGATTTCTTTTCCAGAAAGGGATATGAAGTTAAAGAGATCGGTGCAGAGAAAGATAGCGTACAAAAATACGTCGTCGCAGATGAATCTGAGAATCAGTTTGTGCATTTTCAGTATAATAGATATACCGATGAATTTACTGTCAGTCAGATGAGCGGATATCGGATTGACCAAAGCAAAGCCAATCGAGCAGGTATGAGAAGAAGTAGAGATGCTAGCGAAGTTGGCAAAACGGTTTACATGACTGATGGTAATTATACTCCAGTTGAAATTGATGCGATGGAACTCAGAAATCTTGTAACGCATGTGATGACTGGTTTGGACAGAGAAGCCAAAGCACAGCAGGACTTCTATGCAAAGAATCCATTGGCTGATAACATTAATGAAGCTACTCAGTTCACAAAGCCTAGTCAGGATGGAGACATCTATTATTCTGAAAGAGAAGGAAAGGCGATAGGTATAAGAAAGGGTGATTCACTTTATCACCTATATGTTTATGATGGTACTCCGAAATTAGGCAAAGTGGCTAGATCAGATAGTCGATGGGAAAACATGGGGCCGGCTTCAAGAGGCTTGATGAGAGATTTAGCTATGAAAGGAGTAGGAGGACTATATACTAGCGATTCGGCTGAAGCGGATGCCCGTAAAATGATTCAGTTCGTATCTGATATGACAGAATCAGTTAATGAAGAATCCATGGTGAACGAAAGACTTAACGTATCCAGAGATCTGCTTACGGCTCTGTACAAGGACAGAGGAGCCACTGCATTTGCGCAGATGATACTCGAATTAAGAGATGAGAATGCTTTGGATGATCTAGTAGAAGCATTGCAAAACCAATACACCATATAATAAAGACACTGATATGAAAAGAACAGATGTGATAAAGAAACTGCGTGAAATGCGCATCGATGAAAAGAAGATAGGCAAGCTGTCTTGGAAATTCTTGCCTGATCATTTGAAAATGGATGCTTTGTTGTCTGCGATCAAAGATCCGGATGAAGCTGAACAATATGTTGAGTTTGAGTGGGATGATCTTCCACCAGCCGTAACGCAGAACATGACATTGGAATCAGTTAATGAAGGCCTGAAGTCAGTTCAGAAAAGAGACTGGGACAAGGCTGATGATGACCAAAAAGAAGAATGGTTATTACAAGCCTTTTCTGATCCTGATGATGCTGGACAATACATTGAGTTTGAGTGGGATGATCTTCCACCGGATGCTACTCAGAACATGACATTGGAATCAGTTAATGAAGGTAAAGATACCATCAGTATGGACAGATTGAAAGAGATCATCAAAGAAGAGGTGATCAATGAAACAAGGAATCTGGACAAGATGCAATCCAAACTGCGTACAGTTGATAATGCGCAAGATGTGCTAAGAACATTACGAGACATCATATCTGACACTAATACATTCAATGGACAGCAGTTCACCAAGCTTGAGGACATCTATGAAGAGATCAGAGATCTGAAAAATGATTCTGGAATGAACATAGGAGATCTTGTGTCGCCGGCAATCCTGGCAGCGTTCAAAAAAGACATGGCAGAGATACCGACCGTACTTTCCATGCTCAGCGATCTTGAAGGTGATAGAGTATCTAAATACGCTGAATTTGGAGAATGAAGTTAACCACCATCATAGAACAGATCATCACTGAAGTAGGAGAAGGTTCGGCTAAACCATATTCTTATAGTGTAAATGATAACGTCTTCAGAGGCAGCTCGAAAAATGTAACAGGTAGAGATGTTACCTTTACAACAGAAGATGGAGATGATTACACAGTAAGCTTTGCTGCATATTATGGAGATCATTCAAATGCAGAAAAAAGAGGACCATATTTTAAAGTTGACTTTACTACGGTTGATGAATATGGATACGAAGACGATGCTGAACGTGTTGTGAACAAAGGTCGATTATTCAGAGTGATGGCCACCATAGTAAAGGCTACCAAAGAATTTCTGAACGACATTGATTACAAGGAAAAGGGCATCAAAACAATGCTGGTATTTCCTTCCAAATCCAAAAAGCGTGATCACAGACGTGCTAACCTTTACATGGCATATATAAAGAAACATCTACCTACTTCTAACATCAAATATAATGGCCAAATAATTACGGTGACACTGAAATGATCAAGTTAAAGAACATATTACTTGAAATAGGCGAAGGTAGCGCAAAACCTTACAAATATAAGTTGACACGAACCGAGAGTGCCCCTGACTTTGGTGATTATTATAAACTCTATGAGTTTGTAACCGATTTAGATACTCATTATGAAGTATCATTTGAAATAGAAGAAGATTTTTCAAAAGGTGAACCATGGGAGTTTATGAACATTGAATTTGGTGTAGATGAAAAAGATGGTGGAGGAATTTCTAATAAAATTGTAACTAATAAAGGTGAGTTGTTTAGGGTTATGGCTACAATAGTGGATATAACGAAAAGCATTTTGAAAGAGAGAAAAAACATAAAGCAGCTCGTATTCACCGGTGCTAAAAACCGAGGCGAAGATGATCAAAGAAGAAACAAACTTTATATGGCGTATATCAGAAAGCATGTACCTAATATAAAGAACATAGAAGATGATGGAAGTGAAATAAGAGTTGATATATGAAACTAGTCAGCATACTCAACAATATTATCTCTGAAGTAGGTGAAGGTACAGCTAAGCCATATAACTACACTTCTATACAAGGTATACAAAGAAGTGATGAAGGCAATGGAGCACATGATACTTTCACGTTTAAAACAGAAGATGGTGATACATATGAAGTGATGATGCATGCATTCTGGGGAGATAATTATCTTGCACAAAAACCTGTAGGTCCGCATTTCGAAATAGACTTCTGGGTTAAAAAAAGAGGTTCGGATACAAGAGATACGGACGTTGTTGTGAATAAAGGACGATTGTTCAGAGTGATGGCTACCGTAGTACAAATAGCCAAAGAATTCATGGATCTTGTCGATTACAAAGAAAATAATATAAATCAGTTAATCGTATCGCCTACAAAATCAAAAGGTGAATTTGATGACAGGCGCGCCAAATTATACATGGCTTACATCAAAAAACACTTACCTATCAAAGACATCAAATATGATGGCCATGAAATTGTAGCAACAATAAAAGAATCCGTTGATTTGTCTGAAGGTGTATATGATCCAGGAGTACTCAAAGCAGTATTTTTGGCAGGAGGACCTGGTTCAGGTAAAACATATATGGCACAGGAGCTGTTCTCATTCAATGCCGAGCGTATAGGAAGTGATACACCTTCCGGATTGAAATTTGTTAACACTGATCCGGCATTTGAATTCTATCTGAAGAAGCAAGGAGTAGATCCAAAGACGCTCCGATTCATGACTTCTGATCAGTTTGACAAAGTGACAATGGGACCAGACTCTCCCAGAGAGAAGGCAAAGAAGCTCAGAAACATGCGACAGAAGTTCTTTGAGAAGGAGCGATTAGGTATGATCATTGATGGTACCGGAGATGACTTTGCAAAGATCAAAAAGAAGCGTGAGAGATTAGAAAAGCTTGGATATGACACTTATATGGTGTTCGTGAACACTGACATGGATGTAGCACTGCAACGCAATGCAGACCGGGAACGTAGTCTACCTGATGATCTTGTGACTGACATCTGGAAAGCAGTTCAGAACAATCTGGGCAAGTTTGCCAGACTCTTCGGTCAGGGACAGTTCTCCATTGTGGATAACACAGAATATGCTCCGCTCTCCAGAGAAGTGGACAAAGAGGTGCAACGATTTGTTCGTCAACCAATCCGTAATCCAATTGGTAAGAAATGGCAAGAAGCTGCCATTGAAATGAAGAAGCGATGAGCATTGCAGATCAAGGCTTCCTAATAGCATCTATCATTGCAATATCAGTGACATTGATCACATATCTACTGTTAAAAAAGTAAACTTTTCTGAAAAAAAGTTACCATATGATTTGGTATTACGAATAAAAGGTCTTATCTTTAAGTATAGATAAAAAGATAGAGATGAAAAAGCTTAAAATAGGTGATAAGGTTCAGATGTACTTCTTAGGTGCAATTGAAGAAGGTATTGTCTATGATAAGTCATCAGATTGGTACAAAGTTCGATTGAATGATGGAACCAATCTCCCTAGATCAAATTGGAAGAAGGCAATCTCTGACAGAGATGCTCGATTCTGGCACATTGTGTCATATGTAGGTAAAGGTAAAGTTTCTTCTACCGCCAAAAAGTCCATGGCGGGTCTGAAAGAAGCATTTGATAAACAGAAAGAATTCATTAAAGGTAAAATTCAAAAATAGTTATGCAGGAATACAAATCATTCAAGACACAAAGATTTATGACCCGAGAAGATGCCATCCAGGCATTTGTGAAGAATTGGGGCTATGGTGAAAACTTTGCAGATCGTAACAAGTCCGAAGCTAAGTTTTGGACCTTGAATCGATTGCAGTCAGTATATGATGACCATTGTGAAAATTATCTGAAAACAGAACATGGTCGTAGTCGTAAGGAGAACATAAAGGAATCATATGTGGGGTAAAGCGCTTTGGAGATTGTATAAGATAATAGTTACTATTGGTATAGCAATCATTATAGCATTGATTGCATTTTCAATCTCCATGTTTGACCTCAAAGCCCAGTCACCTTATTTTCATACGTCTCAGAGTGATATAGAAAAAGTAGCTAAAAAAGATAGTTTCAGAGTTTCAACTGAAATTCTAAAAACTGAAGAAACGATGAATATCATATATCATCTTACAAAAGATAGTATAGTAATCAGAGTTGGATATCTCCCAGATATGGACAAACCAGCTTGGATAAATTACAGAGAAGAAAATTAGGATAATTGAAAAAAAGTTCTTAATTTAAAGTATATGAAGAAATGTATATCCTGTGCAGAGCTTATACCAGAAGCTCGTTTGAAAGCATTACCAGATACCAAAGAATGTGTTCAGTGTTCATCAGAAGAACGTAACATGGTGCGATCTGTTATTACTGGTAAGAACACTTATTCTGAAGTTGAAGTGATCAAGTCCAAAGAAGGTAAACAGAACATGAGCCGTATAGAAGGCCGAGGTAGAGTTGGATACGGTTCCATGTTGTACCGAGCCAAAGGATCGCAGTTAGATGTGACATCATATCTGACAGTGAATCGAGAGCCTCGCTATTATCGACACGAAGGCACAGCTGATGATCTGAAACAGATCCATAAAAAGATTGATGACAACTTCAATTTGTTCTTTTCCCATGACATGAACAAGGCAATGCAGAAGAGTCTGAAGTACGTTAAGGAATGTTTAGATAGCCGAGTAATCAATTCTGTTCAATACCATAAGTTAAAAAAGATGATAAATCTAGTTCATAACGCCAATGCAGTAACATCATGAAAATATTTATTTCCGAATGCTTAGCTTGGAGAACATTTCGACCGGCGAACTATGCCTTGGATCAGAACTTGAATATTTCATTGACGAAGAAAACATGACCGGTGATGTATATTTGGATGGCGATCTCATATATCAGGCAATGGATGTTGTCACAGAAGAAGCATTGCAACTTCAGTTACAAAAGGAATTTGTAATTAATATCATTGATTAACATATTTATATAAAAGGAAAGAGTCATGACATCAAATGAGCTATACGAACAAATCAACGAATTTTATCTGGACTTCAAAGAGAACCACGAAAAGTTTGTAAACAAAGGAACTAAAACAGCTTCTGTCAGAGCACGGAAAGCAATTGGCGAACTCAAAAAATTAGTCACTGCTTATCGCAAGGCATCTGTAGAAGAAAGTAAAAAATCATAACAATGAAATCTGATCAACTGATAAATATCATAAAAGAAGAAGTAAGCAAAATGCTTCAGGAACAGAAAACTGGAGGTCTTTTAGACCCTAAGAACTTTGACCCTGTCAATCCAGATGTAGAGATACCAGGTTTTGGTACCATGGATCGAAACTCACTTCGTTTAGGCATTGTCAGTAGATTAGAAGGCGTACTGGATACAGCTAAAAATGCTGCTAAGGGAGGTCCGATGACATATAAGAATTATGAGAACATGTCAGCATTGTTATCAGATAACAATGTTCTTCTCACAATGATCAGAACAGAAATTGCAGTTGCAGATGAACTTGAAGCAATGCGTAAGCGCGGAGGCCGCAGAACAATTGCAATACCAAAACAATATTAAACTTTTTTCACTTTTTTCTTGATTCTTTGGAAAAAAGGTCTTATATTTAAATTGTATCAAAAATAGGTTATGACATATTATATATCGAAAGTCAAGGTAGCTACGGACGGACCAAAAGGTGGCACAAAATGGTTGAATGAGACATATCTCGTAAGAGCAGCATCTGTAACGCATGCTGAGGAGTTAGTTTATAAAGATTTTGATGGAGCTCAAATGGATTTCGAAGTGAAGTCCGTAAGCGCATCTAAAATTAGTAAAGTAATTGATAACTCTCAAATCCAATAAATGAAAGTACGTTATAAAGTAAATGATAAGGTAATATTTAATTATCAAGGAAAGAAACAAGTCGGCGTTATAACAAATGAACGTTATTCACATAAGGCTTATAATTATGATCTTCGCGCTGAGAATGGATCTGGTTTCATCTGTGTTTTTGTAGATAAGAAACGTTCAGAAGGAATTCCCGATTATCCAATTATCGACAGTAAACTAACAGATGCCTGGAATGAGTATGGATCTGGGACTACCAATCTTTGGGCCAATGCAAATGTTGGCCATACCAGAGCAAATTATCCAGAAGGCACAAAGTTAATTCCTGATGGTGATGTTGTTTACAAAAACAATCTTGAGATATTGGTCAATCACATTGAGCGACATAACAATTTAACTTTCACAAGAAGTCATGCTTAAATCAGAGCAGCATGTTAAGCGTTTATTTCCAGATGCGCGCCCCATCACTTATGAAGATGGGGTTCGTATCATGGATCATGACGTGTTCATTGCAGAAGAGTATCTGTTTCCGGGAACATATGATCTGGAACAGGCTTGGGAGTACGCTGCTGTAGCATGTAAGACAACTCAGAACTTTAATCGTACTCATCCACTAAGAATGGATCTTAGAACATTAGAAGCTAAGAAACATAGAATTTCAAGACGTAAAAGACGAGCATCAAAATGTTAGAAAAAATGAAGCAATTGCTAAGTTTTGATACTGTAGCAAAAGAGCAGCAGCGAGAACAAGAATTACAGCTGCTGATTAATGAAAATAAAGATACTGAAACAATCTTAGATTCTTCGAGTGAAAATAAATTTGTAGGACGTACTATAGATAATGGAGAACAAGATCTTCTAGAACCTGATCCAATATATAGTACAGAAATTGTTGGATATCCTAACAGACAAGTTCAATATCATTTTTATTCTATTATTCAAAATTTTATTCCTATTGATCATAGTATCATTGAATTCGGCGCTGGACGGGGCGATTTCAGTATGTGGCATAAAATAACATATGGTAAATTTTTAGACTATATAGGTATTGAACAAGATCAAAAATTGATTGATGCCGGTAAAGAAATAAATGGTAATGATATTACATTGCAATGTAGTGATTGGAAAAAGATAAAAAAATCTTTAATAAAAGATTGGTGCATTAATATAGGAGCTTTCAATAAATCTTATCATGACGAAGATGATCATTTACAGTATACGAAAGATACTATTGAATTAATGATGGCTCATGCTAAAAAAGGCGTTGTCGTATCATTTACGTCGGATCAGTTTAACTTAACAGATGAAGATGTAAATCAAGGACTGCATCAATTCAATGCCGGAGAAATTTTAAATTGGGCATCTGAAAAATATAAATTAACAGCCGTGGATCATGTAGGTGCTTTGCAATATGGTCAATTTATTTTAATAATTTACAAAGAAATAGACAATGGGTAATAACCGACTTAACAATTCATTTGCTTGGGGGACAAGTAAAACTAGGAAAGGCAAATTTTACAATTCAGTAGATTTTGAAGTCAATGCCAATCTTTTGGAACGAGATTATCAGCGAGATTTGGAAAATGCTAATATTGGTAAATTTTACATAGGCAACAGTGTATTTGAATTGACTAGAGGAGAAATTGATCTTATCATGGATACATTATACCGAGCTAAGGATGCAACTGAGAAGAAGTATAAAATGGGTATGCTGAAATAGTAGATTATTTACATATTTATATTAAATGCAGAAAGACGCAATATACATAGAAGATTTTCTTTATTTTCATATGAAATTGTCTATACAAGGTAAGATAGAATTTGTATACGACTTATTAAAAAATGATGTGGCATCTGCCATTGAACGACATCTCAACATTGAAGAAGAAGAATTTATTGATGAGGCTGCTATATCAAATATAGAACCTTTGATTATTTCAGCTATCAAAATTGAAGATCAGATATTAGGCATAAGCATGTTAGGTAATGAGCTTTATTTAAATTCAGATAGCTTGAAACTAATTAGGAAATATGTTAATAAGATGTGTTTTGATGGTCTAGTTCTAAGTAGAATGCGGCATAAAAAGAAATCAGAATATGATCCGATGCGTTTTTTCAGAGCATATGAAATAATAGGTCATGGTAGTCCAATTTCCATGAACTAGATATATATTAGAAATTGATTGGCACTGCGGGCCATTCTTTTTTATTTTTATTTTTTAATTTTTAAATCATCTAAGGAGATTTATTATGAGTACATTAGATTTACATCCATTCGATTTGATGTTCCGCAATTTTTTTGACAACGGAACAGAGTTCAGAACAGCATTAAACAGTAAGGTTCAACATCCAGTTGACATTTCAGAAACAGATGAAGGTCTGCAGATTGAAATTGCAGCAGTAGGTGTTGGCCGGCAGGACTTGGAGTTACAGACCCAAGGAGATACTTTACGAGTTGCTTACCGTAAAGATACTCGTCCTACACATGAGTATATCCATAAGGGTATTGCTCGCAGAAACTTTGACCTAGGTTGGAGACTAGCAAGAAAGTTTAATTTGGAAAAGATAGACGCCAAGTTAGACAAAGGGTTATTATGTATCAAGGTTCCTTTTACTAAGGAACAGGCTACGAAAAAAGTTTCTATCAGCTAAATGAGTTTGGCCCGCAGTCAATCTTTTTTTCAATTAGATTTGGTATTACGAAAAATATTTCTTATCTTTATTATATAATAAGTAAGTATGAGACTAGGATATGCATGTACTAACATGACCTTAACTAATCGTCCTAAGAAGTTAGGAGGTAGAATAACGACATCAAGAACTTTGAGACAGGCCTCCTGGCAACCGACCTGGGATCTGCATAGAGTAGGCGAACTAGCACTTGCTAATGCCACTGACTTATTAGAATATCTGAAATGGAATGATGAGCACAGAATAACATTGTTTCGAGTTGGATCTGAAATTGTCCCATGGCATGATCATTTTGAACTAACAGATCTTCCTCAATATGAAGAATTATCCGAAGCTTTGATGAAGGCTGGAGATTATGCTCGTGAGCATGGTCATCGTCTCACAACTCACCCAGGCCCATTTCATGTATTAGGTTCACCCACTCAAGATGTAGTAGAAAGAAGTATTGTAAGTCTCGAAAGACATTCTGAAGTATTTGATTTGATGGGCTTTGAACCATCCCATGAAAATAAAATTAATATTCATATCGGAGGAGCTTATGGCAATCACGAAGGCACTGCAGTGAGATGGATTGAAGGTTATAATCGATTATCAGATGCTTGTAGAGCAAGGCTAGTCATTGAAAATGATGATAAGAACAGTATGTACAGTGTGCGTATGTTATATGATTTATTCCATCGTGTTGTAGGAATGCCAATCACATTTGATTATCACCATCATATGTTCCATCCAGATGGTCTTGATGAATATGAAGCATTACAGATGGCAGCAGATACATGGCCTTCAGATGTACGACAATGTACTCATTACAGTGAATGCCGTACACATGAGAAACAACGAGACTTTGAAGAAATGATTCAGAAGCAGGGCTTGAGTTTGAATGAAGTTCAAGAATGGCCTGAATTGGCAAAAATAAAACATAACATTGATAAGATCAGAAAACAAGCACATTCTGATTACATCTATGATGAAATCCGTACATATGGTATGGACTTTGATATTGTGGTGGAGGCAAAGGCAAAAGAATTAGCCGTTCTCCATTACAGACATATTTATCCTAAAAGCGAAACAAAGGTTTACAATGAAAGACAGAGAGAATACACTAAGACGGCTTGATGAAGCTGATAACATGGTTATGATTTTACAACAAACTGTAGAACGTAATATGCCAATTGATCGAGTAGAAGCATTATCACGATTAAAAGAGATAAGACGTAGAATACAATTTGTGACTGATCGCGTCACATCTAGCTAATATGAAAAAATTATTACCGTTTCTGATTACTATATCAGCATTGTCTATTTCAGGCTCTGCTGCATTCTTTTCAGTATTTGGTTTATCTAAGCTATTTGCAGGAGCTGCTACAGCTGTGATCATTATGGCAGGTACTCTGGAGGCTTCTAAGTTAATCATTGCAACATTATTGCATCAGTATTGGAAGAAGTTGAGTATATTGCTACGTGTTTATCTTACTATAGCGACACTTGTATTAATAATGATTACTTCGATAGGCATTTATGGCTTCTTATCTGCTGCGTATCAGCAAACGGCAAATGCATCATCAATGATTGACAAAGAGATAGCATTGATAGATAATCGTATAGAGTCTTTTGAAAAACAAAAGGATATAAAATCAGAATCATTGATTGGTATTGAAGAACGTATTGTACAATTAAATGAAGGTATTAATAATATTGAATACAGTTGGGTAGACAGAGATGGGGCTGGAGATCAGAGAGAACTGTTATCAAATCAATTAGAAATAGCAAATACAGATTATATCAGACTTACAAGTAAGATATCTGAACTAGATTCTACCATTCTAACTTTGGAAAATGATCGGTTTGATGTTGAGATTGAATCTGATGTAGCTGCAGAGTTAGGTCCTTTGAAATACATATCAGAAATATCCGGGAAGCCGATGTCTCAGATAGTGAATATACTTTTACTTATTATTGTATTTGTTTTTGACCCATTAGCAATTTCACTCGTAATAGCCGCTAACCGTTCATTTGAAATAGCCTTTAATAAACCTAGTTCAAATAATAACGTAACAGAGACTACATCAAATAAGAACGTTACAGAAGCGGTACAGGATGTGATGGCAGAAGAACCTACAGAGATAGAAGCAGATATAAATGATTTACCCGATATAGAAATAAAAGAGGTTGAAGATCAACAAGAAAATGAAAAGCCGGCTAAGAAGAAACAAAAAATTCATAGATCGGGTGGTTATTGGTTCTAAATTTAATTAATGAAAACAAAGTTCAAAACTAAAACAATTGATGGTGAACGGTATATGATATGCCGTAATAGTGTAGCTGATAAAAAACATTGGTCTTGGCCTCATCTAATGGATGGTGATCGATGTGATAGATATTCAGTAGTGTCAGGTGACATTACATCAATACTATGTTATAAATGTACAATGAAGACAGTACCAAAGCCTAAAATTAACAAAGGTTATGTTTCGTCCGGCCGGCCTCGAGGATGGCAATTCATGAAGGAGTTTGTTGACAAGGAAGGTAATGTATTTCACAAAGGTGTTGAGCAGCCGAAACTAAAAGGTAAATTCAAACCTACTGAGATTAAGCCATCTAACAAAAAGAAGTTGTCAAAGAGAGAGAAGGCAGAACTTGAATTGAAACTTCAGACACAATTGGCATTTCATAGAGGAGCAATGAAGAAGGCAACTCTGAAAAAAGATATCAAAGCTCATCACGTCAAATTGTCTAGAATTCAACGTAAGTTGAAAAAGCTTTAACCTTTCTTTGATAATTGATCTTTTTTTCATATATTAAGATATGAAAGATCTTTACGGCGAATCCAGTCCTTCTAAAATCATGAAAGAACTAAACACAGAGACTGGTCATTTATATGAAATGCTTAATCATCAATTAGGAACACTGATTGATTATGATGACTCAATTATATATCTGAATGAGGAAATAACTGATAGCAGTGTTACAGATTTTATTATTCGCATGCGAAGTTTACTTCAATATCGAGCAGATAAACAAGCTCCTGTTAATATTTTGATTGACTCGCCTGGCGGTGATGTATATGCTACTTTAGGTATCATTGATTACATCGAACAACTGGATGTGAAAGTAAATACTCTTTGCCGCGGTAAAGCATTTTCAGCAGCAGCCATCATATTAGCATGTGGTACTGGGACTAGAATGTGTAGTAAACGTAGTACGGTTATGTTACATCAGACATCAAGTTTTTTAGGAGGTAAGATGTCAGATATATCTGCGTTTTTAGAGAATGTAAAAATGTTAGAAAATACTATTTATGATTTACTAGCAGAAAAAACAAAGAAAGATACATCTTTCTGGAGAGATAACATGAAGTCAGATATGTTCTTGACATCTGACCAATTGTTATCATATGGTTTAATTGATCAAATAATTTAAATGTTAACAGCAGAACAAATACATCAGAATTGGGAAACGTTTCAATCACAAATAAAAGAACTGTTCCCGGGCAGATCTGATAATTTAACTAAACTTTATGATGACTTAGGTGAACGAATGGCATTGGCCCCTGCATCATCTATATCTCATTTTCATAATGCTTTCGAAGGTGGTTATATAGATCATATATTACGTGTTATGGAATTTGCAAACATGTTATATGATGTTTATGAGAAAGCAGATATGGACATGCATGGCTTCACAAAAGAAGAACTCATGTTTGCAGCTGTCCATCATGATTTAGGCAAAATCGGATTTCCTGGAGATGGTGGAGAAATTTATCAACCAAATGACTCAGAATGGCATAGAAAAAATCAAGGTCGTATGTATAAGATCAATGAGAACAATCCATTCACCATGGTTCCAGATCTGAGCATTTGGTTGTTACAGAAATATGGTGTTGAAATGTCTTGGAATGAGTTTCAAGCAATTCGTATTCATGATGGTCTATATGATGAAGGTAATCGGCCATATTTCATTTCCAGATCAGAATCTAGTAAATTGAAAACTAACATGGTAATGATTTTACATCAGGCAGATATGATGGCATCTAGAAAAGAATATGAAGCATATCGAAATACCAAACCATCGAGCTCTATACCAAAACGATCGGCAAAAACAGGTAAGAGTAATATTTCATCATCTAACAAAACAATGAACACAAAAGACATGTTCAATGACTTATTTGGATAAATTATGATAGCAGCAGTAATTACAATATTAGCATTATTATTAGCTTCAGTTTTATTGAATTTCAATCAAATGCGAAAACAGGAAAAACTAGAAGAATATATTGAAGAGTTGGAAAATTCCAATACCAATTATTACACATTTTACAATGATCTAAAAAAAATGTCTAATGAATCTTATTCTCGTATGCGACAAATTGATCGATTGGGTTCATTTGAATCTGATGATGAAATTGGTTTCATATTTGAAGACATTAAATTGATAATAGAAGAATTAAATAGAAAATTTTAATGAGTGGTGTAGATCAGTTTTACGAATGGTATAGGACCGAAGGTCAGTTGAAAGAATTAGAACTTTCAAAAAATAAAAAATATAAGCGTCAGTATTTCACGTTTATAACTGAACAAGCGATACATGCTTATAATACAGAAGAAAATAAATACAAACGTGATAAAGTTTTTAAAGACTATATTAATTATCCATTTCATAAATTGGTGGAAAATGTATATCACACTTTCAAGTTCACATACTTCGATGTCCCATATGAAGATGTGCAGAAAGAAGTTGTGGCTTTCATGACAGAAAAAATTAGTAAGTTTCAGCCAGGCAAAGGAAAGGCATTCTCTTATTTCACTATCATAGCTCGAAACTATTTAATTATACAGAACAATTCAAATTATAAAAAACTCAAAGCACGGACTACTACAGATGCTATTGATATGGAACGTGATCTTGGAACTGAAATGAATTTGTCAGAACACCAGGAAAGTTTGAAAGACTTCATTGATCTTTGGGTTAAATGGTATGATGAAAATCTGAATAAGCATTTTTCCAACGAACGAGATATTCAGATTGCTGATACAGTATTGGAACTATTTAGATTACGTGCTACGTTAGAAAGTTTCAATAAAAAAGCTTTGTATATTCTGATTAGAGAACGTACAGGAATGAAAACGCAGTTCATTACCAAGGTTGTTAACATCATGAAGGGTCAGTTCGAACTGATGTACAAAGAATACCTCCGAACAGGCCAGTTAATAGAACTATAACGGTTTCATATTTATAGAAAAGAGTCTATGAGTACTGAATTTGAACTGTTTAAGGGAACTACCTTTTCTGACTTAATGAAGGATATATATCACAATTCTAAACGTAAGTCTAGACAGATAGAAGGTCTTATTAAAGAACTACAACCAATGATCAATAATGTCGGCGATGCCACAGTTATTGTCCCTATGATTAAAGATTATCTCGAAGTATCAGTTAAGAACGATGACGCTCTAGTCAAATTAGCAGCCGTTGTACAACGTTTAGTTGCCGGCAGTAAAAAAGATGATGAAGGAAGTTTGTTGTTAACGGATGATGAGAGAGATCAACTTCTCAAGACAGCTGAGGAAGAAATTGAGAAGATAAAATCAGGAGAAGAAGATGATAGGAACAATAGGAACAGCCGAAGTAATAACATCGGATCTGTCGACAATCCAGAAGAGTAAAACTACACGTACAGAAATACCGCAGGGGACAGTTCTAGTTCGCATCCGTGGCGGTTCTATACGTGGTGGTAAAAGAATAGTACAGGCCTGTCCTTTTAATTTAAATTTCTATAAAGTTCCATTACCAGGCGAAATAGTTTTGGTAATGCATGCAATAGATGGTAATACAAATACTATTGTCGGTGATAGAACATATTATCTAAATGTTTTATCTACATATCATTCTGTTAATAGTAATAAATTGCCTAATCATTCGGAGATAACGGCTGAAGAAGGAATATTGGATGTGGGATTATCAGTTGAAAATCCTACAATCACAAGAGATGACAATATTTCATTTCAAGAACGTGACATTATACCTATACAACCATATGAAGGTGACATGATTCTGCAGGATCGTTATGGATCTGCTATCAGATTTTCAGGTACAGTATTACCAGCAACCGGGTATCAGCAAAGGCCATTTTGGAGAAGTGAAAATGCTTCTGATCCAATTGTTACAATTTCCTGTGGTTTGCAAACAGGAGGTAATTACTATACCATTGAAAATCCTGATGACACTGCCAGTAGTATTATAATGTCATCTAAACAAAAAATAAATTCAACTACACTATCACAATCTAATATTGGACGTACTGTAAAATCGCTTTCCAGATACGAAAATTCGCAGATATTATTAACAGCAGATCGTTTAGTATTCAATTCCAAACGAGATGAAATAGTATTATCAGCAAAGAACACAGTATCAATTGCAACACCTAACTGGGCAATGGATATGGATGAATTGTTTGATATCTTGGAAGGTGTATTAACAGAATTGTCGAATCTGACACGTGGTACTGATAGTTTTGCAACCGGCGTAGGACCTACCGGCCCTGCCACCAATCTTGGAGCATGTGCCAACTTGTTGCAAAGATTGAGGAGAATGAGACAGTAATGCCTTTAGACAAAGACAAATTGCAGGAAAGCTTGGTAACCATTTTCTCTGACATAAATTTTGATACTACATCAAAAGAAAAATTTTTAGAGATTTTTGATGCTATAGTAGAATATAGCCGCGGGGTTGTGCCGCCTTCTGCGTCGGTAGATGTTGCCGGCGAAATCATTTCAGGTCTTTTACAAGCCTTTCCTGGAGGTCTTTTTTCTGATGGCATTAGATTACTTGAAAGACAATTACCTAGATTTGCCAAAAGTGTTGCGTTGGGAATGCTACCATTATATAAAGGTAAGGCGCCTTCCCAGGCTTTGACAAATCGTATCAAGACTGTAATGGCAGACAATGCAGCAAAAGGTAAGACTACTGTTGAATGTGCCGAGTCCATGGCTGATGTTTTACATGATTGGTTTTCAACGGGCACAGCTGAAGCTACTCCTATTGCTTTAGGATTGCCGCCAACAGTACCTTCTTGGAGTATTGGTGAATTAAAAAGAAACGATTTAGAATATACTGAAGACGATTATTCTGGTATAAAATACCGACCCGAAGATAGTGTAGGACATCCAAATGCTAATAGAGTAAGGAGAATATTAAGAGCATTTAGATTTGGCGAAAAAGGAAGGCGTATAACTAGAAAGCTTGTTGGCGAAATTTCCAATGGTGGTGATATAACAGATCTAATGGCTAGTTGGACTATATTTGCATTGAATGAAATAAAAAGAGAATTGCCAATGGTTGAGGTTGCTTTGACCGGAGGAAATGATGAGTTTCATCAAAGATTAGGATATGTAAGTAATCATACTAGAGGAGTGGCTATGGATTTTGTCGTTAAGCCTAGAGCATATGTAACAAGAGTTGCTAATATTTTACATGGTATAGCCGGATCTTCTAACAATGTTAGACCAGATGGAAAACCTATTTTCAGATTCATAGATGAATATAATCACCCCTCTTCAGCAGCATCTGGTCCGCATTTTCATATGACCGTACATCCTATTCCGCCTGATAGTCAGGAATCGCTCTCACGTGCAGCAAGATCAGCAAGGTTAATATCTAATGGAACAGTGACTGAACGTGCATGGTTAGGCAATGTGTTCATATTTGAAGAATCTACTCAGTCATTGATAGTTGAACAAAGACAAGGATAATTCCGTTACATTTCATATTTATAGTAAAGTAATACTATGGGTAAATTTACACAAGCTTTAAGGCAAATGATCAGACAGGAAATGAGAGATGTTCTAACTGAGGAACTTCTGCCTATACTGAAAGATGTGTTATCAGAACAACGACAGCCAATGCCTGCCAAATCACAGCGCAGAAAGCCTGCTTCGAAAAAGACATTTTCAAAGAATTCTATTCTGAATGATATTTTAAATGATACAGCAACGTCCACAAACTTCACTGAAATGAACACAGGTCCATTAGTTGAATCTGGATTGAGCATGATGAGTTCAGAACCAGATGTTACTCCAATGACTGACATTGATGGTAAGCCTGTTGATGCATCAAATGAAGCCGTTGCCAATGTTTTAAACATCATGAACAAGGATTATTCTGCTCTGATGGCAGCCATTGACAAAAAGAAGGGCCGTAGATAATGGCTAGACCGATCTACAGGATAGAACCATTTACCACAACACCTAATGTTGCAATAGGTATAAAACTGCCATTCAATAAAGCCGCGGCAGCATTTTCTGAAACATCAAATTATGCGTCCGGATCTTCTAATGGAGGGTCAGTTTTTGTACAATCGTATACAACGTTAGAACAAGTAACGAGTAATATCAAATCATTATTATTAACTAGAAAAGGTGAGCGTTATATGCAACCTAATTTAGGAACTGATATTTTTGATACTCTTTTTGAAAACTTGACTAATCAAACTCTATCAGTTTTAGAACAATCAATTAAAAAAGATTTTAAATATTGGTTACCATATGCTACTTTAAATAATTTATTAGTATCTGAGGATAGGGTATTAGCAAGACTTAATATTAAATTTGATGTATCAGTCACTACATTGGGAGCTAACATAATAATTAATGTATTGTTAGATGAAGAAGCAATACTACAGATTGATACACAAGAAACCTCTATTGCAGATACTGTACAGCAATCATTCCAATTAGTTCCGATTAGTTCAGCTCCTGTCACATCGCCGGGTACATATTAATGAGATATGAATTATGACACAAATTAAAAAAGAAGTAAAATATTTGAATAAAGATTTTGCCCAATTTCGGCAAAACCTAATCAATTTTACGAAAAATTATTTTCCTGATACATATAGCGATTTCAATGAGACATCGCCAGGTATGTTGTTTATGGAAATGTCATCATATGTAGGCGATGTGTTATCATATTATACAGATACAGCATTTCGAGAATCGATATTAAGTTTAGCTCAAGAGCGTAGTAGTATAATTACATTATCAAAATTATTCGGTTATGATGCTAGAAATTTTTCTGCAGCTACTGGTAAATTAGATGTGTATCAATTAGTGCCAGCAAAAGGTTCGGGGACATCTATTGAGCCGGATATGAGATATGCATTATCAATAGCAACCGGTATGACAGTAACATCAGATGCTGACACTTTATATAGAACAGTGGAACCTATCGATTTTAATAATGACCCAGAAATATCTGTTTATGAGTTAAATGCGTCAGGAAATGTAGCAAGATATCTACTTAAAAAAGAAGTTGATATAGTATCTGGAGAAATAAAGACTGAATCATTTACATTCAATGAACCTAAAGCTTATGACAAAATTGTATTGACAGAAGATAATGTTATTGATATTGTAACTATTAAGGATTCAGCTGAAAATAATTGGAATGAAGTAGATTATCTAGCTCAGGATACTGTATTTGATGATATTTTAAATGTACCATTTAACGATCCGACACTTAGTCAATTCAGATCGAGTGTCCCTTATATTTTAAAATTGAAGAAAACGCCTAGGAGATTTGTAACTAGAACTAGAGCTGATAATAAAGTTGAAATACAATTCGGATCTGGTATTAGTTCCGATGCTGATGAAGAAATTATCCCAAATCCAAAAAATGTTGGTTTAGGACTTGAATATTTAAGAAGAACGACAAATAACAATTTAGATCCTTCAAATTTTTTATACACAAGTACTTATGGTTTAGCACCTAGTAATACTTCTCTAACTGTAACTTATACAATTGGAGGTGGGATAGATGATAATACTGGAGTAAATACTATAACTGAAGTAGTTGATGTAACTTATCTCAATGAAGGATCTACTGTAAATTTAGATGATACTAAAGAGACGTTAGCGATAATTAATCCGATGCCAATTACCGGCGGTGGTGATCGGGAATCAATTGAAAATATAAGACAAAATGCAATTGCAAGTTTCGCAGCACAGAATAGAGCCATTACAAGAGAAGATTATATTAGTAGAATTTATGCAATGCCGCGGCGATTCGGATCTGTTGATAAAGCTTATATTATTGGTGATACGCAGATTAATACATATGATCAAAGTTATCCTAGTTATACTATTCAGAATCCATTAGCATTAAATCTTTATGTTTTATCATTAGATGAGAATAAAAATCTAACGCCGGCAAATTTAGCCGTTAAGGAAAATATAAGAACATATCTATCCGAATATCGAATGTTAACTGATGCTATTAATATAAAAGATGCTTTCATTGTAAATATCAGTTTAACTTTTGAAATCATAGCTAGACCGAATTATAATTCAAATCAAGCAATTTTGAATTGTATTGAAAGATTAAAAGTATTATTTAATATTGATAGAATGCAAATAAATGCCAGTATTGATTTAAATGCTATCAAAGCAGATTTGGATTTAGTTGAAGGTGTCCAAACAGTTACAAGTTTTGAAATTCAAAATAAATTTTCAACATCTGATGGGTATTCTGGAAATGTATATGATATTGCAGGTGCAACTAAACATGGAATATTATATCCAAGTTTAGATCCATGTATTTTTGAAGTAAAATATCCAAATCAGGATATTGAAGGTAGAACTGTAAATGTATAATTATGTATAGACTATTTTACGCTGAAAGCGATGCTACTATTTATGAAAGATTCACTGAACGTAATACCGGTGTGGATCAAATATTAGAACTTATTAAAATATCATCAGCATCATCTGCTTTTTCTAATACTTTGAATACTAGAATCTTAATAAATTTTGGATCAGAAATTAACACATTACGCAATGCAGTGAACGCTGGAAAAATTCCGCCAATCGGTAATTCAGCAAATTCAGCATCTGTATTTTTAAAAATATTTGCTACCGAATCAGAAGATTTGTTACGCAGTTATAGTTTAGAAGCTTATCCGGTATCCGAATCCTGGACAAATGGTAATGGTATGTTTTCTGATACACCGGAAACACGTAATGGATGTTCGTGGTTATATAGATCTGGTACTCCTAATGCAGTAACATGGAATACTACGGTTGCTCATTCAAGTGGCGACGGGTCTGCTACTAATACTAATGGCGGAGGAACCTGGATTACTGGATCTACGTTTGAGGCATCGCAATCATTTCAAAATGAAGTGCCGGATATAAGAATGAACGTGACAGACATAGTTAAGCATTGGGTAGATGAAGATATTACTAACAATGGTTTCATTGTAAAACGTTCTAAAACCGATGAATTATCGGGTGATACGTTAGGTACAATTAAATTTTATGGTAGAGAAACACATACAGTATTTGTACCGAGATTAGAAGTAGCATTTGATAATACATCTTTTGCAGATACAAGTTCAGCTGAAATCGCATCTGAAACATTTGTGCCGTATTTTAAAAATATAAGAGATGAATATAGGACAAAGGATATAGCAAAGTTTAGGATCGGCGTACGTCCTGAGTTCCCGAGTAAATCATATGTAACATCATCATTCTTTCTTACAGGTAATAGATTACCAACATCAAGTTTTTACAGTATTTTAGATTCAGTTACTGATGATGTAATAATTCCTTTTGATGAGACGGCCACAAGAATAGATTGTGATTCAAATGGAAGTTTCTTTAAACTGAGAATGGATTCCTTTTTTCCAGAACGTTTTTACAAGATAAAACTAAAAATAGAAAGAGATTCAGGCGATGATGTACAGACATTTGATGATTTTTATTTTAAAGTAGTTAAATAACAAGTTATGCCAAATACTTTTTTCTTAAACGCCGCAAATAACACATCACCTGCCGAACCTTTTGCGATTAATGGTTATTATCCATTATATTTCACAGAATTTGCAGCTAGAGCAGCTTCGCCATATAACGACTATCATACTCATATGTTAAACAATATTGTTTATTATATGCCAAATAGTTTCGGGCAACAAGGCGTCCCGCAATTTCATGGTAATTATACTGGTAGTAATACTCCAACAGGTATTATAATAGCTGATAGAAATGATGTTGGTACTTTATCATTGGACACGCAGACCAATGAATATGCTTTCTATCAATTGCAACAGACAGTGCCGACATCTAATAATACTGTTCTTCAAGACGTATTAGACCCGGGTTTCAATCATTTTATACAAGAAGATGAAGTATTAGAACCTGGTCAAAGTAAAATTTTCATTGCTAACAAAGCTATCGATTTAGTAGATATACATGATAGTTATATTAGATTTGGACCTCACAATTTAGCATCAAATAATTTTATTGTAGATGATGTATTTTGTGTTTTTTATATAGAAGAGGGCGTTGCAAAACCTATACCAAATTACAAAACATTGGACGTAATGTTAGTGGAAGACGGACAAACATATAGTTCAATTATTGTAGCTGAAGATGCTGATTTCACAACATTTGATATGTCATTAGATGGCACAACATTTTTCAGTTCTGTAGCAAATCCGTATGATGAGTTCATAGCTCGTTCAATGCCAGACAGATCATCTGAATGGAATTATGACATCAGATTCAGAACTGGATATTTACCTGTTACTCCATTTGTCAGAGACCCGGGCGATTATATTTTATCTGTTTCGGTAGTTGGCGTACCAACAATACAGACACAATATGCCCCACGTGTATTTCAGGATCAGACATTTAATGAAAAAATGAGAGAAAGATTCGAAGGTCAGATGGTAATTCTGGATTGGCCGAACGTGTCTGGAAATTGGTCTGATGATGAAGTGGCAAATTTCACATCAGTACAAGCTGATGATCTAGTAAACAATTTACGTATGATGGTGCATGGTCATTGGAAACAAGTTACTGATGTATTTGTTATCAAAAAATATGCATATGTTAATGACTATGACATATCAAGATATGGTGCTGTTCAACCAAACCCGACAGAAAATATAGTAGGCGCTGAAGGACGTTACGGTGAAACAGGTCTAATCAATATTATGTGTGATAATGGCAGTATTTCAATTATAAGATCAATGTTACCAGAAGGAGTATCTAGTACTAATCAAACTGATACTGCATTAGAATTAGAGCCTGTATGGAACGCCTTTCCGCATATCTTAACATCGGACGGTGGTACTGATCCAGGAGATGACGGTAATCCAGGACTTGACTTAGCTGAATATAACAATTACATAGATTTTGAATCACATGGTTATGACATGTTCAGTAAGACAGAGCTGCAACCATATGAACCGCCCGGGTCTATAAAATATTATCCTGAAAATAGATTCAATGATTATACGTTACAAGCTATACAGCAAGGACAAATTGATGCTATACGCGATTCACTGAGTGATTTATTTGTAAGGACTGCTACTATCTTAAATTTAGCACAGATAAGTTATGATTCATATAACAGGCCAATGATCGATGAAATAAATGAAATGTTTGATGGTAATAATAGTGCCATCTTCAACTCATTGGTAGTATCCTCCGGCCAATGGAAATTGAAACGTTTAAAAAACAATGGAAATGTTGTAAATGTTGCGACGAATAGAAACTTCTTCAGATGTTTATCAGATACCGGTCAAGCCTTAGATGAATTATCAGATAATGATATTGATGATATACTAGGTTTTGGCTGGGGACGAATTTGGAATGATAGCTTTAACATAGGTGACATTCCAGCAATTTTCGGGACTCCGTTAGCAACACCATTGACAAATATAACTAACAATTCCATAGCTGCACTGAGAACAGACATCACTAATCTTCAATCTATCAACATACCAGGTTATGGTTCTATACTTGGCAATGTCGCAGTACCTAATATAACAGTTGTAGGTCAAGGGACGTCTGTTACATCTTATACTGTTTCTGTTGATATCCAAGGACCTACACCTGATAGTAATTTTTCTGGACATGATACCACTAACTTAAACAGACGTACATTAAGACGTTTATTGTGGCGTGATGATTATGTAAATTTATTGATATTTAATCAGATCAAAGATCAATATGCTACATTTAAAGCTGTCGCATCATTGATTGATACATATAGATTCATTACCGGAGATTTACTAACATCTGCAACTGATGTCATGAATTATATTGATCAGTTAATTACTACCGCGACATCTCCTTCAGAAATGCAAACTGCATATGATGCTCTATTAGCATTGAATTCAGTTTTAGATAATCAAATAACATCTGGAATATTTTTCATACCTGCATTTTTGCGAACAGAGGCAAGGCAATATGAACGACAAAATTTAATCGCGCAATACAATGCAATACAGTTAGTACGTAGAAGATTATTTACAGATACGCAGGGAAAGGATTTCTTTTTCAATTTTCCAGCAGAATCTGCCACTGAATTGAATAATGCTCAACCAAATGGATTTGTTTACGATAATTATATAAGGAGTTAGCAATGGCATTACAAAGATTTTCAAATTCAGAACAAATTATTTCAACTCCCACTGCATTGGTCGCATCTACTTGGTTACCACAGCACGTACAATTGCTTAATCCAACCACTGTCACAGTAGTACCTGATGTCGGAGTCGGTCTTCCATATTTAGAAACTAATACATCCATAGTCGTTGAAATGCATGTATATGCTCCGAGTGAAAATGTCATAGACCCGGTGGCTGATACTTATTTAGCTGGAGGTATAATTACAGATTATTATATTGAAAGTAATGAAATAATAATCAATTACAATAATGAATTAGAACAATTAGGTATAACAAGAGGCTTATTTGAAGTTGTAATTAATGTTTATAGAAATATTTTAGGAGATTTTTCATCTCAACCTTTCATAGTCAAAGACATTTCACCTGATCGTAGAGAGGTGCATTTATCATTAAATGAAACAGCTAGAATTTTTGCTAATGATATAAATAATTTTCTAGATATCGGTGTTACTAATGCATATACTCAAAATGTATATCAAACAACAATCAATCCAAATACAAATTATGAAGAAATAGTTTATTTCAATGGACAGCCTGTAATAGATAACATTTTAAATTACACAATAGCTGTTGATAATTTATTCATAAATTTTGGTGAAAATGAATTATATAGAATTATCAATAAAGCATTATGGACCAGTCCTACTGACATTGTTTTAAGATTATATCAGCCATTACCTGAATCAATTATTGATAATAGTTTTTGTTTTATTGTAGAATTGATATCTGATTCACTAACAGATAATATTGACTTATCTTTCTTAGATCAGCCGGATATTTTAAATACACTCCGTAGTGCTAATTTTGAAAATTATACAGCCGGTACTGTCACTGAAACTGATTTTGCTAACTATAATGATATACTAGAAGGTTCATTATCGGTATCAGAACAAGTTTTAAATTTATTTGTTACTAAATCATTTGATGATAGAATTAATATCGATTACAGTGGATTTCAGAATTTTGTATTTTATTCATCAGCAGAATCGAGAGTTCAAAATTTTAAAGATAAATTAAATCTTATTCAGATTTATGATCAGCAGTTAACTATTCTGGGAGGTGCTACTGCTACTACTAATAACGCTTTATCTAATAACATTAAAATTTTAACTTCAAAGAAAAATGATGTCATTGGAAAATTTGATGGTTTTGAACGTTATTTGTATTATGAACCCACCGGTAGCCTGTTTACAAAATTTTCGCAGTATGTTGATGATAATATGGTGGTCGAAGGAGGCCTCATCGGCGCACAAGAATATAGATTATCATCTTGGCCTAAACATATTGTAAATGGAAAATTTGTATTACATCATACATCATCTAGTTTAGCTACAAATTGGTATAATTCTGCAATCGCTACTGCATCGCTATTTGATAGTGAAAATGATAATGCATTAGTAAAAACAGTTCCAGAATTTATTACAGATGATGCTAATAATGATCAGTATGTGAAATTTATTAATATGATCGGCCATCATTATGATGTTATATATGCATATGTAAATAATATTACAGATGTTTATAATGATGAACATCATCCTAAATTAGGTCAACATAAAGATACTTATTATGAATTAGCTCAATCGTTAGGATGGCAATTATCAAATGGAAATCAAGCTACAGCTTTGTCACAATATGCGTTAGGAGTTGATTCTGGATCTGGCGCTTATGCACAAACTGGATCTTTATTTTCTAAATCTAATGAAGATCTTACAGCTGAAATATGGCAGCGAATGTTTAATAATTTACCATATATCTTAAAGACAAAGGGAACGAAACGTGCTATACATGCTATAATGAACATTTATGGCATTCCGCAGACCTTATTAAGTATTCGAGAATATGGCGGGCCTAAAGTCGGAGAAGATGAGCCAGTTTTAATTGAAGATAGATTTACATATGCATTGCAGTTTAATTCTGGATCAAATATAAACTTTGCCGCTGAATATATAAGTTCAAGCTTTGATACAAATGTTGGACCAGGCGGATTAGACCGAGGCGAAATACCTATTATAAAACGTGAATTTAGATTTAGACCTGATCAATTGCAGAGCATGCAATTATATAATAGAGGTGGTTCACATACAGGACTATTATCAAGAATAGCATTACAATATACTGGATCATATTCGGGAAGTAATAGATATGGAAGAATATTATATGCCGTGTCTGCGCCCGAACAAGGTACTAGTTTCTCTGGGGCATCTGAATTTGTTCCTTTATATGATGGAGATTTTTGGAATATCACAGAATATTATTCTACTGATGCCGATCATTTTAATACTGGATCAAATACTAATACAACATATTCAGTAGAAGTACAGAAAGCATCTGATTTTATAACAGGAAAGGTGATACATACTGCTAGTATACATCTGACACCTACAGATAATGGGCATTATAGCTCTTGGGCCTCTGCTAGTAATACATTAGTTCAATTCCTAGGCACATATCCAAACTTAGGTAGTAATAGTTATGGCGTGGCAAATGCTATTCAAACATTAGGCGGGGCCGAAGCTAATAATACCTTTTCAGGGTCAATACAAGAATATAAAGAATATGTAGAAGACTTTAAGAAAGAGACATTTGATATTCATACACTTAATCCTAGTTCTTATGTCTCATCATTATCAGCTACCGGATCATTTGATACATTAGTAAGGCATTATCCATTAGGTACTGAACTATTAGCAGTTGATAGATCGCAAGGATCTGGGCTAATTGTTTCATCATCTCATCCTGCTCAGTCAAGGAATGATTTCAGTCCGACATATGGACAATATGGAAATACATTTGCGACTGCATCTGGATTCTCAACTCCTTTGAATAGTCTCAGAGGTAATTATGTACCTGTTGAAGAAACATATTATGTACAAGGCATATCTTTAGGTGGATCACTGCCAAGGTCCGAGAAAATAAGAATAGAAGAAAATAATTTGTTCGGTACATTATCGCCAGAAAGAACGTCTGAAATATCTAGATTTGATAGAGCACCATTGGATAGTAATAGATTAGGATTGTTTTACTCGTTAGCTGATCAGATTAACAAAGATATTTTTAATCATGTAGGCGATGTATCATTAGATAACTTTGTCGGCGATCCTGATGATGAGTTTGAAAATGAATATCCTGACTTATATAATTTTAGTAAACAATATTGGAAAAAGTTTAATCAAAGAAATGATCTCAACGCATTCGTCAGAGTATTTACTCAATTTGATTTTGGAATATTTAGCCAATTCATTCAGACAATACCAGAACGTGTAGACGAAGTTACAGGGTTATTAGTAGAACCTCATGCGTTAGAACGTAGTAAAATACAAATAACTAAAAGACCGACATTCGAAGATTTATATAAAGAAGCTGAATTGAGAGTGACACATTCTCTTTTCCCTACTTCAGAGATTGTTAACATACCACAAGGTGAAATTAATGATCCTACTCAGATTTCAGCTGAAACAATTTATCATTTGAATGACAATGGCATGTTAGATGCCGGCAATAGATTCGGGCAAATAAATGTATATCATAATACAGCTAGTGATTATTGTACTATTGAAATCAATCCTGTAGATGAACAGCCATCTATCACAGCTTCTATCTCTGCTATTTATACTATTAAAAATGATTCTTTATCATCTGGATGGAGTAATATATCGAGTATAAAAACTGATGACACATCATATGCCACTCCAATATCAATTGCTGAATCATCATCCGCAGATAGTTTGAGAATACAAATTGATACATCTTCGCCGTATGAAACTATTAGAGATTTTCATTTAGATATTTTACATTCCAGACAGTCTGATGGAGGATTTTCACCATTCAGATTAGATGCTGCTATTATGACGACACCAGAAAATATCGAAGCTGAAGATCAGAAATTCTTCGATGGTACCAGATTTATTGAACATCGATCAGGAAGTTTTGTCGGCCGAAATATTCAAGAAAAAATATTAATAGCTGATTATAGCGCGTCAGCTTTTCGTAATGATAGATTTAGTTTTGAAAATGTCAGAGTCAATCCATTTACAATGATGACATTTGATTTGATATTTTCAGTGACAGGGTCATATACACAATCATTACAAGTAGATAAAGTTTCGATTATACAAGATATTAGTAAGGTTTGCCATAGTCCTATACAACAACAGGTACAGGAATGCCGGCCAAGTACAATTTATAAAAAGAAAATTTATCATTTTGGTAGTCAAACTAAAACTTTTGAAAACAAATATAAACTTGATGCTGATAGATATGCTAGCCAGTCACAAGGTCTATTCTATAGTAGTTCTTTAGGAGTAGCTTGTTATATGGATGATTTTTTCACTGATATGGAAAATTTAACATTTAATGGTTGCAAATTGACCGGCCCAGGTATAAATTTACCATCTAATGATACTGCAATTAATAGTTCACCGGTTGTTGAAGTTTATATTACTAATCCAAATCAAATGAATTATGCTAATCTTGCTACCGCTGAAACTGCCGGTGGTAATATTTCAGTCAATATAGGTGGAAGGCCTCCTAGACCAGTTACTCAGCAGGCATCACCATTCAATCCGGGACTAATAGTTAATACTAATACAAATCAAGGTTATGGAGGCTAATTCAGTGTTAAAGCATATTTATACAAAATAAACGAGGAACCATGGGATATTTAAATAATTCGACTATCACAGTAGATGCAATACTTACAAAAAAAGGTAGAGAAGTTCTTGCGAGAGGTCAAAATCAATTTAATATTTCTCATTTTGCATTAGCAGATGATGAAATAGATTATGATCTTTATAACGTAGATCATCCGCTCGGTACTGCCTTTTATGGAGCAGCTATTGAAAATTTACCTATAACTGAAGCATTGACTGACGAAACTCAGATGATGAAATATAAATTGATAACTTTACCAAGAGGTACGCAGAGATTGCCTATCATTGATGTAAGTATCAATGCAGTAAATGGTGTATCAGGAGATAATTTCCAATTAATACCTTCCACATTAAACTTTACTGGGGCAAATGCTAATTACGGATATACAATTGTTATTAATGATTCAAATGTCGTTCAAGGAACAGTTGTTACAAATGCGCCTGCAATTTCCGGTGTATATGCAAATCCAGTAGCTGCCGCGGCGGGACAGAATCCAGGTGGTATGGCAACCTTTGGTCCTATGACATCTACAATTGCAACCTTCATAGGAGATGCAGGTTCAACTCAACAATTATCAGGTTTAGGTTTTGCCTTCACTCTGAGACATCCAAGTGTTAGCGATCCGACAGCTCGTGATATAAATACAAGCATTACAATATTTGGAAATGAAACTGGTGGATTTTTAACATTACCAATTACTATCAGATCTACACCATAAAAAATTAAAAAAAGATATAGTCATATGAGAACAGCTTTGTCATTAGCAAGAGAACAATTTGGCAGCAACATGCCAATGCATTTTGTGTTACCAGGATATGGCGGTGGGGCAGCTGCTGCAGCAACTGGTTTAGGAGCCGGGGTTGGAGGGGCTGCGAATACCGGTAATTTGCCTACTAACACAAATTTAGGTACATTTGTCGGTGGGGGTCTAAGCATGGCCGGTAGTACCACAGCTTTTAGTACAGGAATATATACTGCATTTGATCCTAACAATGATATCTTAACTGATATTCAGGAAGAAGTTACCAGAGGATTGTTTACAGGTAATACAGGTAGTTTAGTTACTATGTTTACGAGTTCATTACTGACAGCTACTCAGAAAACATATTATCAGGAAATCTGTTCCTTTGGAGATCCTGCCGCAGCACTAAATGCTAACACAGAATTATCAATTGCATACGGACATTTTGGGGGTTCAGGATCTAGAGATTTGACAGGTAATTTAAATAATGATACGCCGACGAGAGGTATCTATTCACAATATGCTCAGATTTTATTACCTCCGGGAGATCGTAGATTTACATTTAATGGTGTAGACAGTAATTCAGTTTATGTATTGAATTTTAATCGATCTAAATTTCGTGAAAGAATTGATGCTGGAAATTTTGAATTGACATTAGCTAGATTATCAGGATCGTTAGGTAATGCAATTGCGAATCATGAACATACGGGATCAGCTGTCACAGTATCAGGCGATGGTAGATATGTACAGATTGTCGATGATTCATCAGCTACTAATCCTACAATAGGCGAATTTGGACCAATTTATAATTTAGTATCAGGTACGTTAGATAATACCACTCAAGGTCAGGTTATTCATAATCCAACCAGTCCAGTATATTATGGACTTCTTTATCCTCATTTAGGTATCGCTGTTCTAAATGCTGAACAATTAGATGCAAATTATAGCACCGGC
>Ga0181393_1000063_pt1 | contig 31747 bp, 47 predicted proteins | sample 16SPOviralmetaG_FD_130122 | JGI IMG/M metagenome (GOLD analysis project Ga0181393, IMG submission 130122) | Marine viral communities from the oligotrophic San Pedro Time Series (SPOT) site, San Pedro Channel, CA, USA - 16 SPOT_SRF_2010-10-21 | ecosystem: Environmental > Aquatic > Marine > Strait...
AAAAGACAGTTTTGATTACAACGTTGGTATTATGCATAACAAGAATGGTAATTATTATGCCATGATTGATAGAACAGAGTATTTATCAAGCGATTTATCTGAAATAGAAGAACATATAATAAATTTTATTCAAAAGGAGAAAATCTATGGATAAACCTACCAAGATTGTTTCTAAAGATAAAGTCACTCAAAAAGAAGTTGATTTACTTATTGAAAAACATGGCTTTGATATGGAACTTATTAAAAAGCAATTTGATGTTATTAAAGAACCTACACAAAGAAACTATGAGTTTAAGGTCGAACATGAAAGGCAATATGCAATTAAAGTTCTTAATGTTATTTCTAATTTAACTCAATTACAAAGACATAGAGTATTGCAGAGGGCTATAAAATTGAATAAAGTATAAGGGAGGTATCCTCCCCAGACCTCAGACCCTAGTCATTTTTTCTCATTATATGGCTAGGGTTTTTATCTTCCTAAGAACGTCAATCAGTTATGGTTAATTGTTTTCTTGTTATATCATACCACAGTATTTTAGGGTTATTGTCGTTATTCTGGAAAAGGTCCCTCAAAGACTTGTTCTGCGATATCGTCTGGCGACCTACCTTCTTTTATTAATTTGTTATAATATTCTTCTATAGCATTCGACATATTGTCTGATGCCTTTGCATCTTTATATACCATAATTCCTGCATACTCTGCATCTGTTTGTATTAATTCACTTGGTTCTGCGCCATCTTTAATTGCTCTTTTTTGTAATGCGCTTCTAAATTCATTATCGTAATCGCCTCCAAAATCAACTGCAGAATCAAATACAATTTTATCATTTAACTCATTTGGTTTAATATGCAAACCATCTTTAACACCATAATTTTTTTCTACTAATTTTGCTTTTTCTTCTAAAGGTAAATCTTCAAAGTCGCCTAATGCACCTCCCTTATCTTTATTAAATAAACCATCGTATATATTTGCAGTAATACTATTTTCTTCAAAGGCATTTTCGTCATCTATTGGCAAATCTTCAAATTCTGTTTTGCCACTTCTACCAATCATTTTATTATTTTCAATAACCTCGTTTAAATAATTACGGTATAATGGTGCAGTAAACTTTTTTAATGATGTATTAAAATTTATTTTCGGTATCTTTGGTATTTTTTTAGCAATTTTTGTATTCTTTAACATTTTAATTGCATCTGGAACTTGTGTTGCAAGAAGACCTAATGCTCCTATCGCTCCAGTATCTTTTACAAACTTTCTCCTAGATTGGTCAATTTCTTCATTTTTTACTGGTACTGTGTTCGTAGAAACGTCGCCTGATGTTGGTAAAGATGTTTGTTGTGTAATCATACCTACGTCTTTTGATGGCTCTGTAGCTTTAGCTTTCAGCGATTTAAAGAAGCCTTTGATTGGCTTTGTTACTACATAACCAAAAGGGATTGCTTCTATTCCACCAAGTGCAATATCTGTTGCAGGTAAACCTATATCTGGTCTATCTATTATTGTTTGTAGAGGTTGTCTTAAATAATTTAATAATGCCATTTGTCTTTTAAAAGCATTTGGTTCTGCTTTATTGATAGCATCTTGTCCTTCTTCAGCGGCGAAATATGTACCAAATGGAGTAAAATCTAATAAACCAATGTTTTCTGATAATTTATCGCTTTTTACATCACCAGTAAAACTTCTGGCGATATCCATTGTTGTTGCATCACCTTCTCGTACTGATTTATCTACTATATTATAGTTTTCTCCTAGATAATCTAAAGCATTAGCTATCTTTCTTTGTACTGATTCTCTTGATGTTAAATTAGGTGATGTATTTTGTAATTCCATTATACTTGCCCTGCAGTTAACTCTCTCGCTAAGATTTTCAAAGTTTGATTAAAGCTTTTATCTAGTTTACCTGCTAATTGTGCAAAGTCTTTAGGGCTGATTTCGTCTGTTTCTATTTTTCTTCGTTCAAGAAACTTTTTCGCCGCTCTTATTTCTGCATTAGCAATTTTTTTAACTTTAGATGCCATTATATCCCATTATCCTCTGTTATTATATCTTCTTCACTTCCCATTAATCTATTGGCTGTTGCACCTGCAAGACCTGTTGCTACTATTGGTGTATATAAAGATGTACCAGAATTAATATATTCTTTTACTTGAGGTGTTAAGTAAATTGTTGGTGTGTCTTTAATAAAACCACCATTAGGTAAACCTGTTCCAGTTTTTAATTGATTATTTATGTCGTATTTATCTATATCTAAGGCAAGTTCTCCTCTCTCTGCATTTTCTAAGAAGTCCATATCAGAAAGAATTGTTTTATATTCTAATTTTGCATCTGTACCTTTAAGTAAATTTTTGGCAACTTTTGGTATAACAACATCATAATATTGTTTCAGTTGTGGTTGTCGCCATCTTTTATCATGTATAAGACCGCTAGAGAATGATACACCATCATAACCATTGTCGTTTGCATACTTCATTAACCTTTTGATTGCCAACTCTGTAAAACGCTCTGATGTCCCTATAAATGGTGCTGATGGTATGTCGCTTATAGGTTGTAGTTTATTATTATACTGAATAGCCTTAATTAAATTAGAATTAAGTTCTTTTAAACCTTCATGTACTTCATCTATCGCATTATCTGAATAATCAAAATTTTGTGCTTTTGCATTTGCAAAATCTGTTATAGATGTTAATTTTTGTAATTTATCTGCTATAATTTTATCTATACGCATTTGTATAAATTCTTTTTCATAATCTGCTTTTGATACTTTTGTTAATTCTTTATCATCAATTACAATACCAGATGGAATATCAATAATATCTGCATCATTTAATGCCTCATATTCTGTTCGGTTTACAGAAGTAAATGAATCATTACTAAGGGCTTCGTCTCGAGCAGTTTTCATAAATTGTTTATAGTCTTGTTTTGTAAGAGCCTTTTGTAACATCTTATTGTTCCAATCTGGTAACTCTCCTTTTTCAAACTCATAAGCATTTCTAACACCAAATTGTTTGTCATATTCTCTATCGTATATTTTACTAAATGCTTGTTTTTCAAAGGTATTTGTTTTTTCTCTTACAAGTGATAAATCTACATAATCTGAAATATCATCATATATACCTTTTGGTATATTAATGCCTTGTTCTTCTATTATGCTTTCATCTAAAAGATTTACGTTTGATTTATCTATGCCAGAATTTGAAAATATATTTACGTTTTTATCTTTTGTTGTAATAAATTTATATTTTGTCTGAAATTTTTTTATAATATCTTCAAGAGAATGTGCTTTATCCCAATTAAGTCTATTTATAACAGAACTAGAGCCAATGTTTGCAATAACGTCTGTATCGTTATCAAAGCCAACTACTGTTTTAGATATTGGTCGCCTTCTAGGTTCAATAGAAGAACCTTTTAAACCTTTTAACTCACTTATATTAGTTGTCTTTTTTAATTTATCTATTGAATCTAATAAATCACCATAGATAACTGGGTTATTTTTATTTATAAAACTTTTCTTCTCTTTTTCTCCCATAACAAGACCTTTACTTCTGCCTTGTTGAGACATATCTGATTGTATTTCTTCGGCATAAAGTATTTTTCTACCATCTTCGTCTACTCTATCTTTTGTTCTTGTAAAAACTACAACATTTTCTTCGTCGCCAGTATGTGATGAATTTGTGTAGTCTTTTTTTAATAACTCAACTTTATTTGTATCTTTATTTACTCTAAGTACTCTTTGACCTCTGTTTGTATCTATTGTTACCTTATTACCTGCTTTTAAATTTTTAACAGTACCTTTATCAAGTGTAACATCTGATGGACTACCAGTTATTGGATTAAGACTTATAATTCCACCAAATCTATCTTCTTGTAGTATTTCATCTACATTACCTAAATTAGCTTCAACATTATCTATTGGTGTTTCCATTTTAAGAAGTATTTCTTGGTAATTCTCACCACCCGGCAATGTATAAGAACTGTGCATAGGCCTTAAATCTCTAATATCATCAGCACTACTTTCTATCTTTTGTCTACGAAATCCATTTAATTGTACTAATGCCTCATTAAAGCTATCTGCTTCACCAATCAATTCATCATTGTCTATGGCATCTTTTGCTAAATTTTCTCCTCGCATGATTTGAAAACCAATATTGTCATTACCTCTTATTGTATAAGCGTTTTCATCACCTAATAATGAATCATCTATAAATCTAAATTTAATCAGATTTCTGGTGTTTACGTCAAACATTCCTTTAGCCAATTCTTCTTTATTGGCATAATTATTATTATCAAGCACTTCTTGGTCTGATTTTTCTGCAATTTTATCATATCTGTCTCTTATACGAGATTGAAAAATATCCGAAAATTCATCAAAAGAAGCCTTTTGGATAAAAGGGTTATCTATTGTACCTTTTCTATTGTCATCATTAGCAATATCGTCAAACAATCTAACACTGTAGTCATCATCGCTTGAAAGATTATTTATAAAACCTTCTGTCTGTTGACTTCCTGCAATTTCACCTTCGACACCATCAATATTTCTTCTAATGTCATAAATGGTTGTTGGTACAAAATTTTGAAAGTTTTCTACTGCCATTTGACCTGCATCACTAGCAGTTTTATCGCTTTTTATTATTTCTTCTACTCTTGTTTTATTACCTGCTAGATAGTCTTTTAATTCTTTTGATGTAATAGAACCACTATCTGGTAAACCTAGTATCTTATCTTCAAGACCAGTGAAAACCATTTCATCTGTTACACCTTTACCAAACTTTGATAAAAGACCTTTAGTTTGTCCTTCTTCTAGTCTTAATAAATCTCTGGCAGGGAACTTGTCTTGTCCTAGTAAATCAATGGCTTTTTCTGTAGGCGAGAACATACCTAAGTCGTTTAAAACACCATAACCAAATTTAAATATACCACCTGCTTTTGACATCTACCAAGCCTTACAAGACCAATACCTAGCCGTTGTCTTATCGTTTGCAGTATCACAATTATGCCTTGCTCTAAACGATTTTCTTCTAGCAGGTGAGGTCTTTTTAATTCTCATGTTAGGGTCGCCAAATGTTATCTTCTTTACTTTGCCTTTATCCATAACATAAACCATAGTTTTCTTTTTACCATATGAAGGTTCGCCTTTTGCTATTCTTCTAGGTTTATTTAATGTTACTTTTCTACCTTTATATTCAGCCATTATTCGTCACCAAAAAAATAATTTTCTAATATTGAATCAACTATTGCATTAGGTTCGCTATCTGATGCACCAAAATCTTCTAGTTTTTCTTGTATTTTATCCATATATACTTTTGCATCATCATAACTACCAGTTTTGATAGCATTTATAATCTCGTCATTCATGGTTTTATTAGCAAATTCGTAACCATCTTCATCTTTAAATAACTGAAAGTCTATAGCTCCTATACCTTTCGCCTTTAATGGTTGCTCTGCTCCTAACATACCTTTTTCTTCAAACTGAACAACGCTACCTTTTTCGGGATTAGCTATATTTTGATTATCTATATTACCTAATGCACCAACATTAACATTAGGCATCATCTTATCTTTTATCAATTCACCTAAAACACCTTTTAATATTTTAAGTTTACCTGCCATTATGCATTTGCTCTTTTCTTAGCAGTAGGTGATAAATCTTTTTTGTGAACAAGATATTTACTAGATGATGTATGAGTTTTACCAGACATAACTCTACCTTTAGCATCTTTATGTGTAGCACCTTTATGTTCTTTACCATTTTTAAAATAATGTTTTACACCTTTTGCCATTTTAAACTCCTATGTTTTTTTCTTTTTACCTTTACCAAGTAAATCGGCATCTGCTTTTCTAGCTCCACCTTTACCTGTTACAAACGATTTAACCCTACCCATAGCCCATTGTTGTGCTGAAACCTTTGGTCTACTGCCAGAAGAATAATATGCTCCTAGTCCTCTCTTATAGACCTTATCTAGTTTTTCTTTTGAAAATCTACCTGCACCCTTAATACCAGAATATTTACCACCTTTTTTCTTTTTGGTTTCTGCCATTACGACTTACTCCTTTGTTTACTAATTTTATCCATCATAGCTTTTGTAAGTTTGCCTTCTTTGTATAATTTAGCAGTACGTTTTATTTCTCTTTCTCTCGCCTTAGGGTTCTTTGCACCTGCGAGATATTTCTTAGGAGTACCTTTCTTGGTCTTTGGTACCTTTTTAAACTTTCTTTGTTTTGGTTTTTTTACCATTTTTCTTCTTCTTTTTAAGTTTTGCAAAATCAGCACCAGTAATAGCATTTCTAGGTTTTGCTACCCTAGCAAGTGCTTTTTGTTTTTTTGAATACTTTGTAAAAGGCATTACATATCTACTTTTGGTGAGCCATGACCAAGAATGTCATTCATCATTTCATGCATGTTTCCAGAGTCCATTTTGATGACTTTGACTTTCATGTCGCCATGATGTTCGTCATCTTCTTCTATTTCTTCTTCTGGTAACATCATTGTTTGATGACAAAGAAGTAAAAAATTAACTAGCTGTTCGTCGCTTAGTTCTAGGCCTTCCTCGTCTCTTTTGAAGCCCATCTTCTCCTCGAATAGTTCTTCGTTCTTCTCCATGTTGCCTATTTCTATTGCTTCCATGTTTTTCTCCTTCTGGTTTAATGAATAATCCTATTCCGTAACAAATAGCCTCTCCCAGAAACTTCATCGCTTTAATTGAATATCTTTTTTTCCCTACCTTACCATCAGACATATCAAATGCCATTTGTTCAGCCCATCTCATAGCTATTGGTGTTATTATATTATATATAAAACCTCTATTTCGCATCTTTTGTGCTATTGGTTTTCCCCATATAGCATAACCATTGTATATTTTTTTATTTACTTGTTGTCCGTATCTCTGGTCGTATTTATAAATACCTATAGGCATTTGACCCATTTCGTATAAAGCAGTACATATAAAAGTAGATTCTGAGGCAGTATCATTACCTGCTTCTTGTCTATTTTCTAATGTTACTGCTCTAGCAAATGCAGGGTCATAAGTTCCTTTTGTTGGGTCATAATTTATTATGTTTGTTTGATTAATTTTATCTTCTGCAAAATCACTTACTGATTTAATTTCATTATCATAATAACCACCTCTCATGGCATCACCAAAACTACTGTAACCTGATATTACTTGGTCTTCTTCTATCATGGCTCTATCTTGTGGACTTATACCACTTCTAAAACCTGTACTTGTAATGTTTTGTGCAGTTCTACCACTTGAATATGGCTGTGTAGTATATACTTGTTGGTCACCAAAACGACCACCTCCATCGCCTTCTGCAATTTCAGATTTTGTATACATACGATTTTGAATTGGTGCCAAATCTAAGTCTGGTTTGTTCTGCATCATAAAATTTTGTATATCATCACGAGTTATATTAGATGTAGTAGAATAAGGGTCATTCTCTTTAAATGCCTTGATTTCTTTAATTAAAGAATTTGTTGCACTATCATTCATACCAGAACTAATTGATGTATCTTTAAATCCTTTATCAACACCATAAAATTTATTGGCAGAGTCTTCTAATTGATATTTACCTATTGCCTGACCCATATTGGTCAAACCTCCAACAAAAGGTAATGCACCAAAAACAGTTTCTGGTCTAAGTGTGAAATCTAAACCAAGTTTTTTAAAAGGCTGAAAACCTGCTTGTTCTGCTAATATACCTTCTTTAATAGTTCCTAAATCACCTAAGGTAAATTCTGGTTTTGATTTCTCTGCCATTTATGTCTCTATGTACCCATTGCTTCTTTTTGCATATCAAGGCTTTGAGTTCTATCTGCATCAAACATATTAGCTTCTGTATCTGACATAGAACCACCAGTTCTAGTAGGTAGAGAACCTAATGCACCTTCTGGCATTGTCATTGGGTTTGTTTCTGGTTTTCCTAATGCACTAGCCAATCCCTCTGTTTCATTCAAGGTTTCTAATGCAGTTTCTAAAGGTATACCCATACTTATTAATGCTGAAACGGCTTCTCTTATTTCGTCTGAAACAGAACCACCCAAAGCATTTTCTAATGCCTTCATCTCTGTATCACTCATCGCACCCATTCCTGCCATTGTTCCTGCCATTGCTGAATTTTTTATTGCATCTAATTCTGCATTTGACATTGAACCTTTACCACTTTGAATTTCTCGCATTATCATTTCTTCACTTCGTGGTTGTATTCTCATTTTAGAAAGATTTGGGTCACCTTTAATAATAGATTCAATATTATCTTGTCGCATCAAAGAATCCATACCCATATTTTGTTTTGCAGGTATTTTTTCTTCTCCCATTCTATCTAACATTTTCATTTCTGCGTCAGTTAATGCACCTTTTCCCTGCATCATTTCCATTCTTTTCATCATATTTAAATATTCTTGTTTACTAGCCATTATAAAACTCCTTTATCGATTTGTTTAGCTAAGTTTTTTTCTCTTAATATTGCCAAGTCTGCTTCTAACTTTGCAAATTTGGCATTTATATCTGCCTGTGTTTTAGCCTGTTCCATAGCTAAATCTTGTTGAAATTCTGCATCTTTAATCTGCATATCTTGTTTCGCTTTTGCTGATTCTATCTCAAGGTCTTGTTTGGTCTTCATCTGTAACATTTGCGCTTCTAATTGTGCTAATTGTTGTGCAAATTGTAAAGGATTACCTTGTTGTTGTTGTTGACCTAGATTTGTAATAGCATCTATTTGTGCCATTTGAGGTGATTGTGCAACGACTTGTGATGCTCTTTGTGAAATCTGCATATCAAGTTCTGGCGATAAATCTTCAAATTTAAATTTAGGGTCTCTTATATCTGGTAGTGGTGCTAATTGCATACCGATAGCTGTTTGCATTCTTTGTCTATACAATAAGGCAATATGTTCTGCTATATGTGCAATTAATACTGGTTGTAAATTTCTTGCACCGGGATTTCCACCAAGCGATGGGTCTTGAATAAATTGCATATGAACTGCAATATGAGCATCGTGGTCTTGTTCTGGGAATGCTCTTATAGGTTTACCATACATAACAGACATATTTTCATCTACTGGGTCAATTCTAACGGCTTCTTCTGGCTCTTTTAAAACCTCGCCAATATTTGGTATTCTTAATGCCTCTAACATTCTTTTATGAGTATCGTACATATCATAAAGTTGTGGTGCTGATTGTGATAATTGTAAAACGCTCTGTGCTTGTGCAATTCTCTGTGCAGTACTGAAAACATTAGGGTCTGAAACTGGTACAATATCAATCGTACTATCAAAATCAGTAGAGAATATTTTGGTTGTTACACCAGATATTGCAAATTCAAATTGTTCTGGTAAATATTTTGCATTAGATTTCGCTATTAATTTAAATTCTTGTCCTTGAGAATAATGTAGTCTTTTATGAATAGCACTAAATGCTTTACTACCTTGTTCTATAAGAGCAACAGTAGAACCAACAGGTGCATTTGGATTTACGTCACCAACATTTAAATCAGCAGTACTAGCAAATCTCTGTCCTGCTTGAACAATAGCATTCATTAAATTAAACAAAGTTCCTGATGGCTCTTTAAATGGTAATGGCATTATAGCCTTATTAACATCATCAACAGTAGCATCTAAATCAGCAAACTCACCGGGATTTACTTGTAAGTCTCCACCAGTAACTCTGCCTTTAAGTTTAAATCCGCCTTGCATATTACTGAAAGCCGCCGAATCTAATAATGCTCTTAGTGAACCAGTCGCCGCTTTTCCAAGACCTCCTATTAAATGAAATAGACCAAATCCATAGAAACCAGTACCCGGCAAAAATCTATATGAAATAAAATAGTTCTGTCTTAATTTCTTTTCGTCTTCTTGTTCCCAGTTTCTTCTTACTGATACAATCTTTTGTGAATCATAATCTATTGTTACTACATAGGGAAATGCCACCATATCTTGGTTTTCTTTATCATCTGTAATACCATCAATACCATCAAAAGTTTCGTAAACGTGCATTTCTATAAGTGTTACTGTTTCGTTATGTGCTTCGTCTCCTTGAGAAACACCTTCTATTTCTTCGCCTATATTTCCTGCAGGGTCTATTTCACTACCCACATATTTGATAGGTAAATAATATCCGCCTTCAACATAACGATTATAGTCGTTTCTTGGCATTCTTATTATGTGTGAATATCTAATAGATGTAAGTAAATCTTTACTATCTGGTGCAACTATAAAATCTTCTGCTTTAACGAATTGAGAACATTGTCTACCTAAATTTGTATCGAAAAATACTTTCTTAAAAGCATGACCAATAAGTGGTAATTGAAACAACATTGTATCTAAATCTGGGAAATACTCAGGCATTTCTTGTGTTATCTGATAGTTCATGTAATCTTTAACACGTCTTGCTTGGTCTTCTAATTCCTCTGTAGGTTCACCAATAATAGTTGTTTTTACTGGTCCTCCAGATGGATATAATTCTGCAATAGCTTTCGCATTAAATTGAGTTGCCGCTTCAGCAATCATAGGGTGTACGACAGTACTTAAACCTCTTGTTGCTCTCTGTTCTTCTTCTTCTGAAAGACCACCATCTGGTTCTAATGTTTCTAAACCTTGTTTGTACCTATATTCCCATTCAGACCTAGCCTCTTTATCACTTTCAAAAGCTTCAAGTAAATTCTGTGCTTTTCTTGCTGAATCATTTTCATCTAGTTCTTCTGCTAGGTTTTGGTCGTGTTCATCTGTTATTTCTACAATGTCATCTAATGATGCATTACCGATTAAGACTTCATCGCCTATCTGCTCAACCTCTAATTCGTCTGCAGGAGCGCCTTCTTGGAAAGGTATTACATTCGGTTGTTTAGCCATATAAAGTTAACCTCTTCTGTTCTGCAAATTCATCATCTTCGTCGCTATCAGATGAATGTGTTATAAACCAACCTTTTCTCAATCTAAGCCATGCTTGAGTACATGTATCTACTATATCATCATTATCGCCTTGTGGAAAGGCTGAACATATATCTATTAAATTTTTTGCCCACTTCTTGTTTTTAGGATACCATATTCTACCATCTTCTAGCAAGGCAGAACTTGCATGTGCTCTTGCTTGTTTATCTCTATCTGGCGAATATTCCAATATTGGTATACCTGCCATTCTTAAATCTTGTATTAAACTTTGACCACTAGCTTTCTTTTCTATCAGGACAACATCAGGTTCATAATCTTCGTAGGCTTCTTGTGCTATTCTTCTTAAATCTGGATAACTAACTCTATCGTACCACATATCTACAACTATCGCATTGAAATACCCATTGTGTTTAAAGACACCCCAAGTTGTTCTTGCACTATATGAACTGTTTTCTTTTGTACTATAGGCAGTATCATAAGACTGAATAAGGTATTCTATATCTGGTAAATCGTCATATTCCCATTCACTCCACCATTCAGCTTTAAGTATTCCTCCACCTCTTGGCATTGGTCTTTGTTGTAATTGACCTGCAGAACCATAAGAACCAAGACTTTTTTCAAGATTTGTTATTGTTTTTTCGTCTATTCTATCTGGCCATAATAATTCGCCATGTTCTTGTCTTGGGTCTACAAACCCTAATGATGAACGAGTTATTGTAGGGTGGTCTGGTTCATATTTAGCAGGTAAACATAAATGGTCCCAATCTTGAAATTCATTTGCCAATATATGACCAGTTAAATCACTTTCATGTACTCTTTGCATAATAATAATAAAAGCACCATTTTTTGGGTCATTAAGTCTGGTTTGCATTGCTTGGTCCCACCAATCTAATACACCTTGTCTAACAAGACCACTTTCTGCTTCTCTTACATTGTGTGGGTCGTCAATAACAATTATATCTCCACCCTCTCCAGTTAATGCACCATCAACAGATGTAGCAATTCGCATACCTGTTCTGTCATTTTCAAATCTTTGTTTCTGGTTTTGGTCTGATGTAAGTTTGAATGTATCGCCAAATGTAGTCTTGTACCATTGACTATCAATCAATCTTCTACATTTTACACTATCTCTAATGCTTAGAGAACCTGCATAACTTGCATATAAAAATTTCTTTGTTGGGTCATTTGTCCATGTCCAAGCAGGTAAAGCTACTGAAACAGATATTGACTTCATATGTCTAGGTGGAACATTTATAATTAATCTTTTTACATCACCATTGGCAACAGCTTGTAAATGGTCTGCAATAGCATCTATATGCCAGTTATCATTATACTCACGATTAGGTTCTATTGTTCCCCATGCTTCCTTGATGAATAGTTTGAGCGACCTTCGCATTTTCTCCGCTCTCACTCTCGTCAACGAGTGCATATTTAAGTGTTCTTTCAAGATTGTTGAGGTCGTCATCAGTTAATCTGCTAATATCTAGCACCTTTCTATCTTCAATGTTGATGTCTTGTACTATTTCTTGTTTATCTGTTTGACCTAACATTTGTTTACCAAGCCAAATCGCCATTGTAGGATTATTCGTTTCTTCCATAATTTGTATTTGTCTTCGTCTTAAAGAAAGTTTACCAGTTGCTCTACCTTTCTCTATTGCCTTTCTAACATCTAATTCGTTTGTAAACTTATCTTCTAATGTCCTTAATGGTATATCAAAGTAAGCAGATATTTCTGGGATAGTGCAATTCAACCTTGAAAGTCTTTCTAATTCTTCAAGATTCAAATTAATCTTAGGTCTACCAACTTTATTTGTTGGCTTTTTCTTCTTTTTAACTGGTTTTATTTGTGTAATTTCATTCATCTTTTTTTTAATACCACGAAAATTAATTAAGTTTCAATCTTTTTAAGCTTCATTCCATAATTATTTACACCTTTTTTAGGTTTATAATCATCACGAAATATAAGTTTATTCTCTCGTTTAAATTTATTGTAATTCACATAATGATGATGTCTTCCATATCTCCATACAAGTTTAGTTACATCTGGGTGTAATCTCATTTGCATATTAGATTTAGGAATAGTGCCTTCTTCAGCATAGAATTCGTCTGTATTTCCACCTTTCAGCGTTTGTGTGTTGGCTTTCTCTTGAAGAAACACATTAAACTGTACAGTACACCAACCTTTCTTAAGTATTCGTAAAGACAAATCGGTATCTTCGTTATATCTTCCTCTCCATCTATCAGGTAAAGGTAAATCGTTTTTAATAAGGTTACATGAATATATTCTAGTATTTACTGTGAATGGTCCATATTGGTGTGCCCATTTATCAATTACAAAGAATGTATAGTTTGGTCCTGCCATACCTATATTTTTATATCTAGTAACAAAATCTTCCATTACCTTGAAAGGTGTTCCATCTATACATTTTATTTCAAGATTATTTTGCCATCTTCTAAAACATTTAATGTTATCGTCCATTACCCAATGGTACTCATAACCTCTATCTATTGAATTTTGCCAAATAAAATTACGAGCGGCTCCGGGTCCCTTAGATTTTTTATCGCCTAAATCGTCACACGTATCATAATCGTCTTGGTATGTCTTATCTAACACGAGTATATTCTTTTTCGGTACAACCTTCGCATACTCCGAGTACTCTTGTTCTTCAACAACTACTGTGTAAGGAACTTTCATTTCTTCTAAGGCTTTGATGGTAAGTCTACTATCTGCTCTGCCCTTAGATGGTATATAAATGGGAAATCTATTTTTAACTTTCAAAAGCCTTATCCTTTATTACATTCTTTTCAATCTTTGGGTACCAAATATACTTTGTCTTATCTGTATAATCTTGTTTAATTAATTGAAAAAATTTATCCATTGAATCTTGGCTTACAAAATTAATAGTTAATGACCTAAATGGTGATTGGTCTTCGTGGTCAAAAGCAGGCATATCTTGCCAATGTTCTTCATGTTCTAACCAATCTCTGGATTTATGGTCTGGTTGAAATACTATTGTTTCTAATTCTTGTTTCTCAAAACCTAAATCGTCAAGGTCAAAACCTATGTCGTTTAATAAATCCATTTCAAATTTCAGTAATTCGTAATCCCATGTACTATCTTCTGATAGTCTATTATCAGCTATTCTATATGCTTTAACTTCATCTTCTTTCATATCAGTAGCAACATGAACTGGTACTTGTTTCATTTTTAGATGTTCTGCACCCATTAATCTTGTATGACCAACAATAACTACATAGTCTTTATCAACTACGATAGGTTGCCTCCAACCATATTTTTCTAAAGATTTGGCTATTTTTTCTCCATTTTGATTTTTACGAGGATTTTTTTCATATGGTTTGATTTTCTCAATATCAATCATTTCAATTTTCATTTTCTTTCCCTTCAATTTCCCATTTATAAAATATGTGGTCATCAATTCTTAATACGTATTTTTTAACCTTTGCCCAACTAGGGTTTACATAATAAGCATGATAATGTGTTGCACCTTCAACAAAATCACCAATATGTCCATTATAAACACCATTCGCAACGTGCATTGCATCTCTCCATGCTTTAGGCTCTTCGGGTTTATCGCTTTTCCCATCACAGTACCAACTAAATTGACATTTATTCTTAATAGGTATTGTAGGTTTATACTTATATGTTTCTGCTTGTTTGACTACATCACAAACTGTATTAGGGTATCTTTCATCTTTAACCCTATTCATTACAACTTGTGCTACTGCTACTTGTCCCATAAAACTTTGATTTTTGGCTTCATGATAAACATTTAATGCAAGACATATTAATGATTCAGCTAACATTTCTTTTCTCTAAAATAATTTATATTGTTCTTTTTCATCAATTTTAACATCTTTATTTAAACTGTTTCTTAATTTATAAACATCTGCCAAACTAAGTTCGTTTTCTCTAAGTCTTTGATATAACTGAAAATTAATTATTTCAACCTTTGACATAAGTGCTTCGTATGCTTCGTCCATTACTGCTTGTTGTTTTGGTGTCAAACCATTATCAAAAATATCAACCATATGTTTGCTCATAACATCTAGTTCTAAAGTTAAAAGTAAACTCTCTTTGTCCTATATCTCCATATACACCTTGTTCTCTAATCTTTTTGGTAATAATCTTTGTTGAATTATTTTCAAAGTCTCTGTGAACTACCAATCCAACATCTGCCATATTCGCCCAATGTGCTGAACCACTTACTTGATATAAGTCTGGTGGAGGTATAATTCCTGCATCATTTCTATGTAATTTATGAGGGTGAGCAACCATACAAACCCAAATATCATGGTTTCTTGCAAATTGTTGGCATTTAGCAATCACATCTCTTATATGTTCATCTTCTCTTTTATGAGCATCTCTGTTTGAACTTACTTGATTGAATGGGTCTATTACCAATCCCTTGATACCAAATCTTTGTTTAGATGCCTTTGCCTTTTGAAGTATATAATCAATCGTTGGTATATCATCTTTTGCTTCAAGAAACTTAAAGTGTGTGTTTAAAAAGTCTAAACCACTATTTAATTGTTCTTGGCTTATTCTCTCGTAAACTCCAATATCAAAAGGTTTTCTACATCTTTTCTCTAGTAATCGCCTTATATGATTAGGAGTTGAATGTTCTGGTGAATAAATAAGAAACTTCCAATGTTGTTGTTCTGCAAGATTTAGTAATATTTGGTCAAGAAAGTTACTTTTACCATGATTGGGAATGCCAGTTATAAGATTAAATGTGCATGGCATTATCTTATATATCTCGTCTAACTTCTCAAAACCAGTTGATATAGCTTTCTGTACGTTCCCATCATACATATTTTGTATCTGGTCTTTATATTCTACTGCAGAATGTAAATCTTCAATAGGGAAGTCTCTAGCATTGGCGATTGCCATACCTAAAGTTTCTTCTCCATGTTGAACCAAACATTCATTTGCATCTTTAATAAAAGTATCGTTATAATCTGGAAAACTTACAACCTTACAGATGTCGCGACCAAACCTATGAATCAACTCAAGACCAAGAGCCTTACCTGCCTCGTCATCATCGGTGCAAAGTATTACTTCTTCAGCCTCCCATATCCATTCAGTCTGCTCAAAAGCACTAAATCTCTTGTCTTTCATATCAAATTTAGGTGTTTTAGGTGCACCATCTGGTAAAGATACAACATCTTTTATACCTATTTGCATTAAAGATAATACGTCCATCTCGCCTTCTACAAATATAACTCTTTTCTTTGCATCAGGGTTTTCTTCCCAACTCTTTTTAAGATTATCTGCATTATATAAACATTTTAAAGCATCTTTTTCTTGATGAAACCTTTTATCTTTACTTCTATATTTTATATTTACAATTTTACCATCAAGATAATAAGGAAAACAAAGTTTCTCATTATGAGTATATAATTTCATTTCAGTAATAACTGTTGGGTCTATACCTCTACCAATAAGCCAAGAATAAGCATTATCTGATAATGTTTGTTTTTTTGGTACAAATGGCATTACATTTTCTTTTTTCTTAAATTTAGAAAAATTATTAGGACTTATTATATTATCGTGAACAGAACCTTTCCATTCACAATGATGGCAATGCCATAAAGCCATATCGTTCTCTAAACTTACAGAAAGACAAGGTTCTTGTTTATTTCTTCTAGTATGTGAGCATTGAGGACAAGTCACCTTTTGTTGTGCTTGTTGTGAATTAACTCTTATGCCTTCTTTAATTAATTGTTCGTGAATATTCATTATTGTTTTCTCCCTTTTTTAACCAACTAATTGGTTTAAGTTTATTCGTTCTTCATTTTGATTGTCTAAGGTCTCCCATCTTCTTTGATTTAACCATGTGGTCAAATGAGGTATAAATCGTAACTCTTTGTTTTTATTTAGTTTATTATACTTTTTAACTTTTTCAAATAACTCTTTTTTTATAATTACTATATTTGGTTCAGATGTTAGTTTTTGCCATGTTTCATGTGCTTTCTTTTTCGAACCATCTTTTCTAGGATATTCATTCCAAAGTTCTACAAATTCAATTTCGTACTTTAATGGTTTATTATGATTGGTTATATGGGGTTTCATAGTGATACTAGGGGGGGTTTCAAATTGAACAGGGTGGGTGTCAGCCTGATACCCTACCTTTAAAGTATATAAATTTGATGTTTGTCTTTTGGCTTCATTAAAATCGGCAAATCGTTCTTCAATCTCAATTAAACCTACTTCTTCTAGGCTCTTTAATGCTCTTATTATGGTTGACCTACTCATTTCTGTAATTGAAATAAGTGTTTTATAACTTGGGAAACAAGTATTTTTATCATCTGCATAATTTGCAAGGCAAAGTAAGACTAATTTATTAGTGCCATTTCCAGTTTTTTGTTTAGATGCCCAATCTAAAGCAGACCAACTCATAATATCTCCGTTATTATTATAGGTGGAGTATATGTAGCTAATATCTTTTTTCTTAAAATATAATCTCTTGTTCTAGTAATTTTAGATTTAACATCTTCAATTATTTCTTCGCCATCTTTATTTTTATATTTAAAATCAGCAGTATAACGACCAATCTTAATACCATTAACTAATAAAGGGTAAACTGGGTGTATCTCTAATTCTGATATATAATTCTTCATTTGCATCTGTTCCAATATTAAATATCTATTTAGTTCTTTTTTAGAATCAAACCTTATTCCTTTGTATAATTGCTTTTTTGCGTTGTATTTGTTCCTCATAAAGGTCTGTCCCTGTTACTTGATTATCTGTAAATATAAAAAGTTTCTCTGCCTCAGCCCATCTAGGCATTCTATCGCCTTTCGCCCAAGATTCAATATTCCTATAATGAGTATCTAATTCTTTTGCGAAACTCTTATAGTTATAACCATTCATTTTTATATATTCTTTTAATCTCATAATTACCTTTTAAAATAAAAAAAAGAATAAGTAAACACAAAAAAGGTTTACATTACAATTTAATTTGGTACTATGTGATAACGAATAACGAAGAATAGAGGTAAATATGAAAAGTAATAATCCCTTCGCCATACATGGCATTAATCATTTATCACACAGTTCTCTTAATACTTGGCTTCAAGACCCTGCAAGATTTATTGCAGATAAACTCTTTGGTCTTAGAGATAAGGGTTCTGCATCTATGCATAGAGGTACATCAGTAGAATTTGGTTTGGCTCAAAAATATATAGATGAAGATTTCCAAATAGATAACTCTGTTATAGAAAATAAATTTAATCAATTATGTCAAGATAGCTTAATAGATGTAGAAGATGACAGAAGAACAAAAGAATTTGGTATGTTAAAAGAATACTCTAATATGCTCAATCAACAATTTGATTATTCTGATATGGAAGATTACCAAACCAAAATAGAAGTTACCTTTGATGATTTGCCCGTACCAATAATAGGTTATATAGATTTCATATTTAAAGATGTAATAGTAGACCTTAAGACTACTGCTAGAATGCCATCTAAACCTACAGATGCTAATAAAAGACAAATGGCTATATATTCTCTAGCATATCCTAATTATAGAGCAGATGTATTTTATGCATCACCAAAAGCTAGTAATAAATTTATTATAGATGAAGAAGATATTAAGAAACACCAAAAGCAAATACATTCTCTTGCTATTGGTTTGATGAAATTCCTTGCAATCAGTGATGATAAAGAGGAATTAGCTTCAATTATCCACCCTAATTACGACGCGTGGACTTGGAGTGAATATATGAAAGAGCAATCAAGCAAAAACATAAAACAGTGGAGTTATGTATGAACGAAGAAAATATAGAACAACCTAAAAAGGTTGAAGAAGAAGTTAAGGCTCAAAAGAAAGAGCCAAAGGTTCAAAAGATAGAACCAAGCAAAACGTTAGTTGATGCACTTAACAGATTTCAAGAATTAAATATAAGTGCATTAAAATCTACAGATAATACATTTTTTAAGAGTACCTATGCTGATTTAACATCTGTTATTGATGCAGTAAATCAGGGTGCTAAATATGGATTATGTTTCACACAACAAGTTCAATATAAGAATATGGTTCTTGATAAACAAATGGTAGATAATTTAAAAGATGGCACTACCAAAACTACTAGTGGTCAAGTTATCATTAGGGATATATGGGTAAATACTACCATTTATCATACTATAGACGATAAAACTATAGAATGTGATGTGCCAGTTTTAATTAACAATGCAGAGAAAGATAACCCACAGAAAATGGGTTCTGCCATAACCTATGCAAAAAGGTATGGTTTACAAGCATTATTTGGTCTTGGTCAAGATGATGATGCAAACGAAGCAACTGGTAACAAGGGAGTTAAAAATGGATAATAACACAAAGCAATACGACGAAACTAATCGTGGTGTTTTATTTAACATAAGCGAAGATTGGTCATTAACCCAACAAGGCAAAATAAATATTAATGGTGAATCATTAAGAGTTATAGGTGTCAAAAGGCTCAATAAAGAGGGAAAAGAAATAATTGAACTCTATAGGGCAATGGGTACATTGAAAAAAGCAGATAAAAATGGTGAGAAAGACCCAGATGCAAAAGGTGTTGTAAATGCCCTTGTTGATAAAGGTGCTATGATTATATCTGCATGGAAAGAAAATAGTGAACGAGGTAATAAATATATATCGTTAAGACTTCGTGAATTTTCAAACGATAATCCAAATCAACAACAGTCTAATAATAATCAATCAACTTCATCTACTGATGAAATTGAAGACATTGATTTATGGTAAGGGAGGTTTAAATGCCAAAAGTAACACAATATGAAAATGTCAAAAATTATTTAGAACAAGGTAATAAAATTACACCTATTGAAGCCTTGAATAAGTTTGGCAGTTTTAGATTAAGTGCAATTATATTTAATTTAAGACAAAATGGTTATCCAATTAAAACTCATAATAAAACTGAAAATGGTAAAACATTTGCAGAATATGAATTAACTTACGATAAAACAAATTGAAACCAATAATTAAACAAAAGAAGATAAAGAACAAAAAATTTTTAGAATATGTTTCTAATCAAGAATGTTGTTTATCTTCTTACTCTACTTATCCTTGTAATGGTAATGTTCAAGCACATCATTTGTTAAAACCATATGAGGGTGCAAGAGGTATGGGTATGAGGTCAAGTGATAATAATGCAGTTCCTCTATGTTATTCACATCATGCACAATTACATGACAGTTTTGGTAATGAAGATATGTTTTGGTTGTTATTTAGATTATCAGAAGATTATGGCAGAAAGACTGCAAAAAAATACTGGGAGAAATTCAATGCGAAAAATTGACGAAGAAGATATACATAAAGCCGTTGCATGGTTAAGAGATACGGCACAACATTGTGCAGAGGCTAGAGCAACAAGACTTTATTTAGATGCTTTTACTAAATCTTTAAAAGCAATTTTAATGAGTAAATATAACGAACTGCCTATTTCTGCTCAAGAACGTGAAGCATATTCAGATGACGAATATGTCAAACATTTGAAAGCATTAAGAATAGCAGTTGAAAGAGACGAAAAAAATAGATACCTTAGAGAAAGTGCTATGGTCAAAATAGAGACATGGAGAACACAAGAGGCTAATTTAAGAGCTATCAAACTTTAAGCGACCTACCAGTTTGTTCTTATGTCTGTGTATGATTATACAAAAAAAATGATTTCGGCAGTTTTTAACTCTAGTATAGGTTGTAGATGTCAACAAAAAAAGAACAAAAAAACGAAGAAATGTTTGAAGACTGCCCTCTAGCAGTAAAAGAGTACGAGGCTGAGAAAGATGTTAAAGGTTATATAGAAAAACCTTACATAGAATTTTTTGTTCAATCGCTAAATAATTCAGATGATTATGAAGTAAAAATTCCCAAAGGTACTGAAGCAAGTTATGGCAGTTACTCTGAAATCGGTCATGTAAAAAAAGTTTTTACAAGTATAAAAAAATAGGTTGACTGGTACTAGTTACAATTTACCAATAGAATCATTCATAATATTTCATGGGAGAAAACAAATGAATGACATAACAAACGACCTTAATAAACTTTACGAACTTAACGCAATATCTTTTGAACTGCGTAATAGTTCTTTTCAAGATTTTCAAAAAATAATTTCACCAATGATAAAAGAAAAAGAAGAAATTATTAAATCTTTTGAAAAAGAAATTCCATTACACATTGAAGAATTAAATAATAAATTGAAAGGAGTTGCATAATGGCTAGATTTCAAAATAGTTATCTTGTAGATAATTTTTCAGAATGTGATGGTTGTAATAATTTATTCAATGATGATGAAATTATACCATCTATACAAGAACCATATTATGTTTGTCAAAATTGTGAAACAGATTTGAAGAAACAAATGGAGAATGATAATGTCTAGACCTATTCTTGCATCAGAAATTTTATCTGGTTTAACACAACCAAAAAGAGCAATCGCCCTCTATCAAGGGGGCAGAATTGCCGAAGAAATGGTGAGAAAACAACAAACATCTTTTGTTGATGCTCAAAAATTTGTAATCAACGACAAGATTGTTCAAAATGCTTTTGATATGTCTATACAGAAACCATCTATATTACTAGAGATGCTAGAAGATGTTAAAATGCCTTTTGATAATCTTTGGCTTGAATGGGACGAGAATGCAAGGCAATCTTATATGAAAGAACATTGGGATAAAACTCCACATAACTTTCAATTAAAAGACGAACACCCAGATAGGGTTGGTTACCATATATCTAAATTTACTGATGAATTAGATGAAACTTATTTTCTATATGAATCATGGTTTTATATGGAAGATAATTCAAGAACTGACCATGAGAACTATAAATTTTTAAATAAAAAGTTTTATTCTCCTACCATGTGTATGGTCATTAATGAAGAAGAAGTAAATTTTGAAGATGAATTTGCCAAAGTACAACTTTTAGATGAACTACCAAGATGGGGCAGAATAGATGACCCAGAAGAATATAAGGTTAGATGCTTGGCTCTTGGTTCAAAATTTCTTGGAGGTTGGTATTTTCAACAAAATATGCCTAAACATTTTTGGTTAAATAGAAAATTATCCCCAAAAGAAGAAATGGCACATTTAAAGAAAATGGTTCAGTACAATAAATCTCACGAATTTAATTGTTTCAAAGAACTTTGTTACAGATTAAGTATTTGCCAATCTGCATCAATGCATTGGTCTGTTCCACAATGGAAATTTGAAGAAGGTTATACTACCGAAGAAATAGAAGTACATGAATCAAATTTGGTACATTCTACTGAGGGAGATGCCAGATTTTTAATTTCTTTATTTTCTCTATTAAACCAAAGTATTCATACTCAAGAGATTGTACAACCTAACCAAAAGATAATACATACTAAATTAGGTAAAAGAGTACCAAGAAATGAATATAAGGTTCTTGATATAGACCTTTCAGACTCAAAGATTAGAAAGGTATATAAGACAAGGTTTCAAGGTAAAGGTAATCCGAAAAGAGAACATACAAGACGTGGACACTACCGAAGACTACGAGATGTAAATGGTAATATCACTAGAAAGATATGGATTAAATCTTGTATTGCAGGAAATGCAGAACTTGGTTCTTTGAAAAAAGATTACAATTTAAAATCTTAAAATAAAAATGTATAAATATAAAAATAATACCTTTATTGTGTTGACTTCTATATTTATACAATTTATAAGTAATTATGTTATTAAATTCATGGGAGAAAACAATGACAAAATATACTAAAAATCAATTAGAACTTAAATCTCATATCGAGAAACTAAACCAAGACCATATGGACAAGGTTAGGGCAAATACAAACCCTAACATTCAATACTGTACTGTTCCAGAGGTTGTACCATTTTCTGAAATAGATAAATTGGCAGAATTTGGTATTACGACCATTGAAGATTACAAGAAAGACGAATGTGTTACTTGGATTTCTGAAATGGGAAAAAATGCTACTGGTTCAAGAGTAAGGGTTGACCGAAATGAACATTCTTTAAAAGAACTTGAAGAAATGGCTGATTATTGGTCTGAACAATCAAATGAGGCTTTTGAAGAAGAAAAAATTCAAGAGCAAAAAAGGGTATCAGAATTTGCAAAAAGAATTAAATTCACTTGTAAATTAGGTGCTAAAAATTACAGAACTGCCATTGAATGGATATTAGTGGCAGATAACATTGCTCATGACAATACATACGGAGGAGGTTCTATTTGTTATGACCTAAATTTACCATATAGACATTCTAAATTATTTAGAACTGCAGGAGTGGCATAAAGCCACTTCTTTTAATTTAACTTAAAAGGGAGATATAAATGTTAAATACTGAATTATTCGATAAAGAAATGGAAAAGATAATCTTTCCAATAGATATAAGAGAAATACCTACAATTCCTACAGAAATGAGTCGTGTATTGGTAAGAACTGATACTGATGCACCTTTAGGTCTTGTTAAATCTAAATATAAACCAATTCTTCATAAAGATGCCTTTCAAGGTGCATTGGTTCAAATGCAACAAGGAGGTCTTACTCTTAAAGATGCAGAGGTTAAAATAGATTCATATGAAAATGGTGCGATGGCTAAGATGGAGGTATTATTACCAGAACTATCTACCAAAGTTGGAGAGCATAATCTATCATTAAAATATGTTGCTAGAAATTCTTATAATTCTAAATGGAAATTTCAAGCATTCTTTGGTTGGTTAAATCATGTTTGTTTTAATACATTGGTAACTGGTCAAAAATTGGCATATACCTCTAATAGACATACAAAGTCTTTTGACATAGACCAATCAAATAAAAAAATAACCAATGCCATAAAAGCAGTAACTACTGAATCTGAAAGATTTAAGACTTGGTGGCATACTTCTGTTGAAGATGAACAGATAAAAAATCTTTTTGAAAAGACTATTGCCAAACAACATCTTTCAAGAGGTAGTAAAATGGCAGGTGTTAATGAAACCAATAAAAAGCAATTATCTATTTTAATGGGATTATATCACGAAGAGGTAGCACAAATGCATGGTAAGGGAGATTATGGCAGAAAGAATGCTAAAGGCTCTCTATGGTGTGCATATCAATCAGCAACTGCATGGTCTACTCATCTCAATGATATACAAAGAGATGATACAAAAAAATACCTTGTTCAAGTAGATAGGCAGAAAATGGTATCAGAACTTATCGAAACTAATAATTGGAAGGAGCTAGAATATGCTTAAGACACATAAAACAACTTTGTTGTATATTATATCAACTTTAATGGTTACTGCTTGTAGCAGTAGCCAACCTCCAACAAAGATGAAATTGGTTACAAACGATAAAATGTTTCAAATGACTAGACAAGAAGTAATAAATGGTATTGAAGATTGTCGTTCTGTTAAATTAAGACCAGTTTTATATCATGGTAGAGTTTTGGTCACAGATAGATATGTACCTATTGTTGTAGATATACAATGTGCTCCAACACATAGGGATTATAAATAAAAATAAAGGGGTGGTTGCTGAGGACAAGACCACCCCTCTACAGATGCAATCAATCATAACATAGAGGAGATATGATTAATTATAATTATTGCATAAAATGGTTTACTTATCTAGTCCTTTTGATACTCTAATATTATAAATAAAGTTTTTGGGAGAAAACAATGACATATCAAGAATACGAAAATCAATTATTACAAAATATTTCACACTACGTGGTAACTCAACATTTAGGTAGAGGTCAATATAAAAAGACCGAATGTACCGACATTGAACATGCCAGAACTTATAAGAAACATATTATAAACGACAACCCTCTTGCAAGAGTTGCAATATATGCTTGTTGCACACCTCCATCAAGACCTCTTGTTAATATAATTGTTGAATAAAATATTATGGCTAGACCAGTTATATTTATTAATCAGACTAGGTGTGCTGAATGCGACAAAGAGATGGAACCAAGAAAACATAAAAAGCCATTTAAAAAACTTTGTCCAGAATGTAAATCTAAAGCACATCAAGGTAATGCTGAACTTAAAAAAATGTTTCAAGATTTAAAGAAACGAAATTCTAAAATGACAAATGAAGAATTAGGTATTTCAAATAAATCTTTTAAAAACAATGTTAAGAATGACGATACTATATTTAGAAAACAAAAATGGTAAGGGAGAAACCAATGGATAATAGATATTTTATAAAAATAAGGCTTTTTGATAATTTACCAGATATGCCAGACCATGGGAAATATAAACAAATTATGGTTGAAGCTGAATCTGTTGAAGAAGTAGAAATGTTAATAGACGATAAACATAGAATTACTATGTGCGAACAAGTAGATTAGGAGTTTAATATGACAATTATGAGTATAATTAATGGTAAGACTAGTATTTACGATTTATTGGTTGATGCCTATGCACAACAACATTTTCAACGTGGTTACTATATAACTAGGCTTATGGTAAAATCAAAAGTAGATTTGAACCATTTTATTTCATATTTAGCAAAAAAAAGAACTAATAATCAAATGCTTAATAAAAATAGAAATCATCAGTTTTACAGAAATTGTTTTGCAATTTTCTTATGGCAAGGTAAAATAAAAAAATAAATTGGTTTGGGTCGCCTTGGAAACTATGTTTTCTCCCACCCCACTACCAGACATGGCGAAGATTGGCGAATAGTCATGTCTCTTTATTACCTAATAAATATTGAACTTTCTTCTCTAAATCTTCAACAGGCTTAAGATTTACAAGTTTTGTTTTAGACCTTTCTGCAACAGACATTTCATTAACTATAAAATAAGTACAAAGAATCTCTACTAACTTAAGTTCTTTTGTATTTAATTTCATTCTTTTAAGTTGATTTAAAGATATAAGTATTTTTTCTGCCATCTATTTAGCAATACTCCTAAGACTTTCCATTACTTTATCAATATCTGGCTCTTCACCATTAGGATTATAAATACATTTGTATTGTTTAGGGCAGTTTCTCTCTATCATCATTTCAAATGTTTTATTACCACCTTGATATATACATGCTTGTTGTCCAGTAATTTGTGATTTAACTATTTTTTTAAGTCTGCAAGTTGTATATTTTCTTTCTTGTATTTTCCCCTGCCATATTTTTTGTTGTCTTGTGTAATCTTTACTTTTGTACTCATATGCAAACGCTCTTACTCCTAAAAGCAACAACAACATCAAAACACCAACACCAATAAAGGTATATGCTACCCATTTTAAGGTATCCATAATTTCTTCTTGTTTTTTTCTGGCTTTAATTCTTTGTTGACGTTGTGCTTCTTTAGCTTGGTTTATTCTTTCAGCTCTTTCATTTAATATCTGGTCCCATGCAGTCGGTCCAAATCTAAGATTAATTATTTGTTTTAACTCTTGGCGTTTTTCTTCTAAGAGTTTTCTATCTATAAAATCTGTGGCACTTGATTCGATTGAGCCAAACTGCTCTAATATAGACATACCTTTACCTTGACCTTTATTCATTTGTTCTTCACCAAGAAAAAAGCCATCTATCTGTTTAGCTATACCAGATATGTCTTGTACTGTATTAATATTTTCTTTTATAAAGTCTACGGATTTTTTTATGAGGGCAATGCCAGTTAAAGTAGCAGTAACAATTTCCAATGTACTACCTCACTAATAAACCTATTAACATTACTATTGCAGTTCCCGAAGTTGCTATCATTATATGCTCCATACGTTTAATACGAAGTATTGTCTCTTTCCATCTTTCATCACTTACTGCTATATGCTTTTCTAATGTAACATGGATTTCTTGTGTTGTTGGTTTACTCATTCTACATCACTCAATTCTGTACTATTTAATATTTTCATTTTAGCTGACATTGGTAATTTTTTTAAAAATGCAGATGTGTCTTTGTTTCCTCCACCTTCTTCTCTTACTGGAGCTTGTGAAATTGAAGAAAATAAAGGTGCTTTTTTTCTTTCAAGATAACCTGCTATTGCATCTCTTGCTGTATTTTGTGTTCCTATCTCTTTAAATGTAGCAGGGTCAACTAATTGCCCAATAATTGGGAATTTACCTGCATAATTAAGTATTCCCTTATTCATAAGACTAAACATCATCATATTTGCTGAATTTGACGGGTTCATTTTAATTTCAGCCCAAAGTGTAGGTAGTACATTATCTTTAAATTCTTCTATCTCTTTTAATTCTTTTTTAGAGAACAACCTATTTATTAAATTTTGGTTTCTTTTAAATGTTTCATTATAATTATTAATGATATTGGTTCGAGTTACACCTGATTTACCAGAACCAGAAAATGCTTTTGTTAAAACACCATCTTTAACTAATGCCAGTACTTCTTTAAATTCTTTTTCTGGAATACCTTGTTGTATCTTTGTTAAAACATTATTCATAACAGATGCAGGTTGAAACTTTGAATGTCCAAAAAATTTATTAACTACGGCATCGGCATCTAGTCTTGGGTCTGTTAACTTTTTTAATATTGCATTTGTGGCACTTTCAACTGCATCACCACCTCTAAGGTTTTTGCCTGATAATCCCATATATTGACGATATGCTTTATTTGCCTTTAAAAGTTGGTCTATTACAACATCATCTCCAACCATAAAAGCATTATCAATACCATTATTTATAAAATCATTTAATGTTGCGGAAACCTCACCTATAGCTATAGATTCTTTAGACGATGGGTTTTTACCAAAGGCAATACCTCTAAGATTATTAAGTTGTTCTTGGTAATCTCTAAGAACACTAAATGGTTGTTGTTTAAATTTAGGATTACTGCTTAATTTTGCAATTCTTTTTAAATCTTTACGAATTTTTGCAAATAAAGGCATTTGATTTTCAACATAATTACCTATTCTAAATTTTTCTAGGTTTTTAAGTGCAGTATTTGCAAATGTATTCACACCTTTTGGTGTAAGGCTTACAGAAGTTAGGTCGTTACTTTCATAAAGTTCTTTTGCCTCTTTTTTTAAGGCATTATTACGCTTTGTAACAATATTCTTTATACTTGTAGCACTTTCAATGGGTACTAATTCTTTATCTTCGCTAACTCTACCTGTGCCTTGTTTCTTGGTAATAGCCTCAGCATCTTGTCTTATTAGGCCAAGTTGTTTTTCATCAAAACCAGTAATTATATCTGAACCTTTTTCTTTAGAATAACGAATTCTATCTTCTTCCATTATTTGTTTTGATGATTGTGCTTGTGCATCACCAGAATCCGCTCTGGTAAGTGCCTTTGTTGTAGCTTGACCTTTGCTCAAAGGGTACTTTGATTTTGTAACCACTTCCCATACATCTTGTGTCATTTTAGGTAAATTAATTACCTCTGCTATTTTATCTGGTATCATGGCTCTTAAAGCTTTACCACCTGCCTTTGCAACTGATGGCATTATTACATCGGCTCCAGTCCCTATTGCAGTACTAACTCCAACTTCACCTGCTCTATCTGCTACAGATTTTGATTTTGATGTTTCTGGTGCAATTATTTCTTCTGCAGTGATATTTGCACCTTCTGTTACTCCGTAAGATGGAACACCTCTGGCGATTGTACCTAATAGTGATTTAGCACCAGATACGACTTTTGTAGCAGGGTAAAATTTAATAACTTCATTCAAAACATTATTAAAATCCATATCAGAAAAACCCGGCTTATTAATATAAAAAGGTTTTTTATTCCAAATAATAAACGGATTATTAAAATCATCTACATAAGCACCACCAAATCTTTCATCATCGGCATATGTGTCTTTAATTATTTCAGCTTTACCTGCATCACTTCTGACAAACATTCCCTTAAAACTAGGTATTAAATCTTCCCAAAAACCCATCTCAATTTCAGATATACCATCTGCTTTAGGAAAACTTAATTGAACGTCTTCACCTGTGTATGCTTTTTTAACACCAGTAGCCACATCAGATGCACTTGCTAATGCAGAACCTATAAATGGCACATCATCTATAGTCTTTTTTGATGTTGGTTTATCATCACCACCAAGTATAAAAGAAAGAAAATCGTCATCATTTAATTTTGAGGTATCTACTGATTCATCTGCCATATTAATTCCCAAATCTACTTGTAAACATAGGTTTTATAAACTGTAATGCATCGGTTTCTTGTCCATCACTATCTGTGAAGAAATATTGTTGCTTAACCGCTTTTCTAATAGCGCTTGGTTCAAAACCTTTGACTCTTAAATCTTTAACAAAATCTTTTCTATCTTGTACTAAAAAGTCATATAAGTTCTTTTCATCTTCAATTAAAAATTTATTCCATTCAGTTCTTAATTTTTCACCTAATTTTAAACTTTCTTGTGTATTCGAACCCATGGCTGTTGGACTAGTGCCATCTGGTATTTCTTCTTTTTCTTTAAAGTCTTTAAAAAATTGATTCCATTTTAAATTCTTTTTTAATCCTTTTTCTGCAGTCAATAATATTAAGTAGTTACCAGCTTTTGTATTACCAATATTTGCTTGCATACTTTGTAAGAACCCAAGTTCTCTATCAGATAAAGCACCTTTCATTTGCGATACACTTTGTAAAACCATTCCACTAGTTAAGGCTTCTAAACTATCACCTAATCCTATTTTTGTTTCATCAAAGTCAAAGCCAAATCTATTAAATAATTTTTTAGCTGAATTTATAGTTGATTGACCAAATCCAGTATCTGCATTATTTAAGAAGCTTCTAATAGTACCAATTTTACTTAAATCGCCACTAGCCTTGACTGCCTTTTCTGAAATTCCCGGTTGTCTATTCGCACCAGTACCACTTCCATCATAAAAATCAAATAAATTTTTAACTCTTAATTTTCCATATTCTTTATCTGTAGTATTTTCTTTAGTGTTAATGTTTATTTTAGGGGCACTACCACTTCCCTTTGGTGCTTGAAAGCTACCGATTATATTACCATCGACATTATATGTTTGGTAATTATAAAGAATATTGTTATTTTTATCATAAAGAGGTTTGCCGTCACGACCCGTTGCAACACCAACCTGTACTGTTTTAGGTACTCCAGTTTTTGGTTTTAATGCTGATGCTAGTGTTAATCCTACTTTCATCTTTGCTTGTTCATTTGCTTCTTGTAAAGCATCATCTTTTAATTTTGCACCTACACCTGCTTGAATACCAGAACCGAAACCACCTATTGCAGTCGCACCGGGCTGTGATGATGCTTCTGCCATTTTTGAAAAGCCAATTAAAGCTAACATTGCAGGGTCTATTGGTTTTCTATCTGGTACAATTTTATCTATAATACCACCTAATGCACCACCTTCTAACTTTGTAACGTCATTTCCACCAACACCATATATAGATTCTAATGTTTTAAGAAAATTTTTACTTCCACTGTTTTGGTTCTGTTGAATTTGTTTAGTTAATAATTCAAGCATTGTTGCATTTTGTGGTTCAGCCATTATCCTCTCCTACCTAAAGCATATAAACTAGCTAATGAACCTAAACCTCCTAAGGTTTGTCCATATATACTAGGTTGTTGCATATACTGATTACCAGTTGCTTGTGCTCTAGTTAATGTTTCGTATGGTATTCCTTGTAATGCACCTAAAGCAAAATTTAACATTTCAAACGGATATTGTTTTTGTTCTAAAAAATCCCCATAAGCCAAATCTAATGCTCTTTGGTCTAATTCTCTTTGTGCTTGACCTGCTGTAATCATTCCTGAGGCGGCTTGTTCATTAAGACTTTGTGCCAAAGGTGCAAGACCACTTAATGTTTCTGTTGCTCTTAATTTACTAGCCTCGTCTGTCTCAAAAGCACCTCTCATAGCATCTTCTGCACCAAATCTGGCTGTTCTATCTGTATCGTATCGATTAGAAGCAAAAGTTAATGCATCTCGCCCTGCTTGTCTTCGTAAATCAGAACCTGCTCTTGCTATTTCAGCATCTGTTGTTGCTTCTCTTAAACCTAACCTAGAACCTCCAAAAGCACCTGCTCTTATTGCATCTGCTGAATTCTCGTTTTGTCTTGCTTGTCTTTCTCTTTCTAATTGTTCAAGAGCAGGGTCAATAGAAGTCTGAAATGTGTCCATATATTGATTAACTGTTTCTGGTGAAAAGGTATCGCCTAACAATTCATCTCTAGTTGCTCCAGTATAACCACTACCAAGTGTGCCTGCCATAGCTTTTGCATCATCAAGTAAACCAGTATAAGTTTCATCACCTTTTGCTAATAAATCAAGACCTGCTCTTTCTGTCTCATTCATTCTGAATGGGTTTCCATCTGCATCTGTACCATAGGTTGCTATTCTATCACCTTCATATGCAGGAAATTCTGACTTTGTAAGTTCTCTGGCTTGCTCATAAAGTTCTTTACCACCTGCAGAAACAAAAGCAGGTATTGATGTGCCTGTTATTGTATCTTTATAATCTGGTAATACTATTGGTTGGTTAGTACATAATGCACCCATTTAAGCCTCCACAAACACAGAACCGGCCTTAACAAAACCCATTCTAGTAAATAATTTATCTTTTCTTTCTAAGTCACCAGAGAAAATATGCCCTAATCTTACTTTTAGTTTAGCATCATTTGCTTGTTTTATATAGTCTACAAGTAAACTTTTTGCTACACCACTAGTTCTTTGGTCTTTAAATACATAAAACCAAGCATCTGCAATATAATTTTCTTCACTCCACCAGTCTTGAACTATTTGCCCTGCTATTGAACCTTGTATTTTATTATTTTCTACCGCAACTAATACAAGACCTTTATGAATTAACTCGTTGATTTTATTTACTAATTTAGCACTATTTATCTTTGGTACAATCACTTCGGTTTCCTTATGCATACTATCTAACATTATAATTAATGCTGATATGTCTAAAACAGTAGCCTTTCTTATTGTC
>Ga0181393_1000064_pt1 | contig 31659 bp, 53 predicted proteins | sample 16SPOviralmetaG_FD_130122 | JGI IMG/M metagenome (GOLD analysis project Ga0181393, IMG submission 130122) | Marine viral communities from the oligotrophic San Pedro Time Series (SPOT) site, San Pedro Channel, CA, USA - 16 SPOT_SRF_2010-10-21 | ecosystem: Environmental > Aquatic > Marine > Strait...
AGCATTACAACAACAAGATTAGATAATTCAGACACTCAAATATTTCAAATAGTTGGAGAAATTATAGAAGGAAGAGAGAGATATAAGCATGTCAAGACTGTAATTCCTAATGATTTTTATTTAACTTTAGATATAAAGGGAACTAGATTAACTTTTTATCATGGACACATGACTGGTGGCGGTGGAAATATAGAAAATAAATTAATGAACTGGTGGAAGAATCAGGGTCATGCTCGCATTCCATCTGGTAGCTCAGACATTCTTGTTACTGGTCATTATCATCATCTAAGAGTTTTGCATGAACGAAGCAGAACTTGGTTTCAAGCTCCATCTCTTGATACTTCTAAAGAACTAGAAGCAAGAATGGGTCTAACTACTTCGCATGGAATCCTAACCTTCACAGTTTCAGAAAATGGTTGGGATAATCTTAAAATCTTGTGAAAATATTCACAAAGTATTGATAAATATTAATAATTCTTGATTTATAATTAAAACATGAAAAAAATAGTTGCTATCGAGAATGATGGTTTAGAGCCAAAGTTAATTGTGCTTGATACTGATTCTGAAAAGATGAGCTCACATAGAATGCCAATAGGTATAATGAAGGTTAATCCGACAGAAAATTATCATGATAAAATTAGTTTTGAGCCCTTTGATGAGTTGTCTAACAGCATTTAGCCAACCAATAACACCAGATATCATTCAAGATTATAAGGAATGTAAGCAGATTGTATTCCAAGTTGATGCAGTCTCAGCTTGGCTTCCCTTAATAGATAAGTATTTTAAACAAGAAGACCAGATAGAAGTTAGCAGAATTATGTTTTGTGAATCTTCTGGGCGGTCTAAAGTTGTAAATACTAACAGTAGTGGAAGTAGAGACATAGGTTTGATGCAACTTAATGACAAAACTTATGACTGGATTTCTAATAAATTAGGTTGGTTCGGGGATAGGAAAGACCCAGAGTTTAATTTAAAGATGAGCTCATGGCTTTATTATAAGTCTGGAAGCCATCACTGGAATAGTTCTAAGAGCTGTTGGAAAGGATAATGTGAAAAATATAAAAGTCATTGGGCGTTGGAGTAAAGAATTTGTTGTAAAAGATATTCCTACTGCTGTCAAAAAAGCACAAGAGATAGCAGATTTGTTAGAAAACTTAGATATGGAAATAACTGGATTGCAGTTTATTGAACCAAATACCAGTCGATATGATGATTTTGATACTGAATTTGAAGAAGTAGGAGAAGAAGAATAATGGATATTTTTTTAGTATTGATAGCAATTATTGTAATTAATGCACTTGCATGGAGCATGATTAGGAAAGATAAGATTTGATTTTTGATGAAATATTACTTGATGATATTGATGAAGAGATAGATATGTCAGAAAACTATACTCCCCTACCCTACTTTTTGACTATAAAAGAATCAAATATTGATGGATTAGGGCTTTTTGCTAAAGAAAATATCGATAGGGGAGTGGATTTAGGAGTTTCACATGTACATCATCATAAGTTTTTAAATGGTTATATAAGAACCGCACTAGGTGGATTCGTTAATCATAGTGAAGAACCTAACTGCAAACTGATAGATAATAAGACTGAGATGAACTTATATACACTTAAAGACATTAAATCTGGGGAAGAACTAACTTTAAAGTACAAACTTTATAATCCAGTGGAGATAATTGATGAGCGATAGAAATTTTTTCGGGATAAAAAAGAAAAATAAATTCTTAGATGATGAAGTAGTAGATAGATTGTTATATGCAGTTAGTGAAGGTTCATACATAGAAGATGCTTGTGCTTTTGCTGGAATCAACTCAAGAACTTATAGAAGATGGAGAGAACGAGCTGATGCAGGAGAAGAAGTCTTTGTTGATTTGTTTGAAAAGATACAAGAGAGAGAATCAAAGTTTAAAGTAGAGACCCTTCGCAAGATAAAAGAAATAGGAGAAGAAGACAGAAATCCTAGAGCTTTACAGTGGATACTTGAGAGAAAATACCCTACGCAGTTTGGAGAGACAAGTAAATTACAGATACAAAGAGAAGATGTAGAAATAGTCGAGATGGAGTTCTCAGATGGCGAATTATATAAAGATTTTCAAACTCCAGAGCTCACTGATGAACCAGATATGCCCGATATGCCCGAAGATGAGCAGGAAAAAATGAAAGATGATACACTTGAGAATCATGAATGAAGATGAATTTGTAATTCCAGACAACTTATTTACAGACAACCCAGTGTTTGTTGATAGCTCCAATGAATTTCAAGATGATTGTGGAGATTCTTGTAAATTATGAATGAAGAAGAAATCAATCAGAAGTTTGTAGATATTGTTATAGATAACTTCTCTGATTATCAAGTAGATGAAGATTTGTTTGCAGATACAGTGGAATACATTATTCCAATGCCAGCTCCAAATATTTATTTCATATCTAAGTTAGAACCAGAGCAAGTAGAAGAAATATTTAATGATTTACTAAGATGGCTTCGTGATGGATACGATTTCTAAAGTCTATAAGACTAAATACAAACTACCTAAGCTACACCCAGCTCAACTTGAAGTAGCTAAATCAAAAGCAAGATTTAGAATCTTAGTTGCTGGTCGTAGATTTGGGAAGACAAGATTAGGTACATTACTTTGTTTAGCTAAAGCTATGGAAGGTAAGAATGCTTGGTGGGTTGCTCCAACTTATGCAATGGCATTAGAAGGTTGGAAGACTGTAAGAGACTTAGCTGGTAAGTATGGCATGGAAGTTAAAGAATCAGAGAAGACTGTATATACAAAGTCTGGTGGATTCGTAACAGTAAGAACAGCAGATAATCCAGATAGACTTCGTGGTGCTGGTTTAGATTTCATTGTATTAGATGAGTGTGCATTCATTAAAGAGCAGACTTGGAAGGAAGTACTAAGACCAACACTTACTGAGCGTAAGGGTGGTTGCTTATTTATCTCAACACCAAAAGGAATACAGAACTGGTTTAAAAGACTTTATGATGAAGCAGAGAACAATCCAGATTGGGAGAGATGGCAGTTCTCAAGTTATGACAATCCAATGATTGATAGAGAAGAACTTTCAATAGCTAAGAGAGAGATAGGTTCGTTCTTATTTAGTCAAGAGTATGAAGCTCAGTTCGTTGAACAGTCTGGAGGCTTAATCAAATCAGAATGGTTCAAGTATTACACCAGAGAGACACTTACTGAGTTCAATGAAGAAGGTAACTATCAAGATTATGTTTATATCCAAACACAAGATGGAGCTGTTCGCTTAGAAGATTTAAAGATATATACGACAGTTGATTTAGCTACAAGTACTAAAGAGTCTGCTGACTATACAGTTGTAACAACAATCGGACTGGATAATCAAAACAATGTTTATGTTCTTGATGTGATTCGTAAAAGAATAGAAGCTCCAGATATAGTAAAGCTGTTAGAGCAAGTATATGAGAAGTGGAATCCAGTATCAATAGGAGTAGAATCAGCAGGATTCCAGTTAGCATTAATTCAAATCATTCGCAGACAAACTACACTTCCAATAGTAAAGTTAAAGGCAGATAAGGATAAGTTAAGTAGGGCTTTACCTTTATCAGCAAAAATGGAAGCTGGTATGGTATTCTTCCCTAATGATGCTTTGTGGTATTCTGATTTGGAAAAAGAACTGTTAGTATTCCCAAGTGGAGACCATGATGACCAAGTGGATAGTCTTGCTTATGGAATATTGCAAGTTGCAAAGAAGAAGACAATAACAGCTTATTGAGGAGAAGATGGCAGAACGAAGGAGCTTCAGAGATTTAGTTTTTGGACAGAGAAGGTTCAGAGATGATAGAACTGGATACAAAAGGACAACAGGTTTTAATTTTTTTAGAGATGACCCTAACGATTTAGTTTATGGTAACTCTTCCTATATCTTAGGATACAACTCTTCTGCTGGAGACTTTGATATGTCTGGATTGGGCAATGGACAATCTAACTCAGCTGTTACAGCATGTCTTCAAGTACTAGGTGTATCATTCTCAGAAGCAACACTACAAGTAACTTTTGTTGATGAAGATGGGCAAACTCAATTAATACCTAACCACCCTTTTGCTAATTTATTAAGAAGACCGAATCCTTATATGTCTGGAGATGTAGTTCAACAATATATAATTAATGCAATGCATGTATCTGGAGATGCATATTTAATGAAGCAAAAGAATAATGCTGGAGAACTTGTAGCTCTTTATCCAATAATGCCAGAACAAGTAATACCTAAAGGTACAGCTAATGAATTAATTACTCACTATGAGTATCAATTAGATAATGGAACTATGGAAATAAAAAATACCGACATGGTTCATTTCAGACTTGGACTAGACCCAAAGAACCATAAAAAAGGATTTTCTCCACTTAAAACAGTTCTTAGAGAAATTTATGGAGATGAGTCTGCTGGGCAGATGGCAACAGCTTTACTAGCTAACTCTGGTGTGCCATCAATGTTGATTACACCTAAAGATGATTATGGACTTACTGATACAGAAGCAGAACAGATATCCAGAACATATCAACAGAAGGTTGGTGGCAAAAATAAAGGTAAGCCATTGATTCTATCTGGTTCTATGAATGTAGAACGATTAGCATTCTCCCCAAAAGATTTAGACATAGGAGCTCTTAGAAGGATTCCAGAAGAGAGAGTATCAGCAGTTCTTGGAGTACCAGCAATCTTAGCTGGACTTGGAGCTGGGCTTGAGAGAGCTACTTACAATAATACTTCTGAGCTTAGAGAGTTCTTTACTGAACAGAAGCTAATACCTTTATGGAGAATGGTTGCAGAAGAATTAACTCAACAAGTATTACTTCCAGACTATAACTCTAATCAAGCTGTATCAGCTGAATATGATTTCTCATCTGTTAGAGCTTTGCAGGGAGATGAAAAAGATTTATTTGATAAGTTAAATGTAGGAGTGCAGGGTGGTTGGATAACAGTTGCTGAAGCAAGAAAACAAGTAGGACTTCCAACGAATGATTCACAAGATGTGTATCTATTAAGCAACTCAGTTATACCAACTCAAGCTAACATGGAGCAACCAGAGCCAGCTCAATTAGAAGAGCCAGAAGTTCCAGAGACTCCAGATGTAGTAACAGAAGATATGGAAGAGAATCAAGAGAAGGGTTTTAAAAGATTTGAAGATAAAGTTATTAGGAAGGTAGATAATCAATTCTGCGTAATTGCTGAAGAGTCTGGTAGGAATATGGGTTGTTATCCTACAAGAGAATTAGCTGAAGCTAGATTAGAACAGATATCAAGTTACAGCAATAATCCTAAAGCAATGGTAGGTGTAGATGAATTTACAACAATAGAAGAAGCTCAAGAGAGAGCAGAAGAGATTGGGTGTAGCGGAACTCATCAACATGATAAAGATGGAAATATAATTTACATGCCATGCTCTACTCATCAAGAGTACGAACAAAGATTATCTGATTACAATGGCTCGGATTGAGGATTTATCTGCTGGAGATGCAGTAAGCTGGTCAATACCAAAACCACCACAAGAAGATTCAATAGCTCATGGAATTATTAAATCACTGAACAGAGAAGATGAAACTGCTACGATTCGAGTATGGGCAATATTAGAGAATGGAGAACATGAGGAAACTGACAGAGATGTTGAGATTGAAGTTGGAAGACTTCGGAAGATATCTAATTTCGTTAATGAAGAGAGTAAGCAAGTTTCTGCAAGAGTTGAGCGAGTACTTAGAGACAAAGTAGAAGAGCACAACGAAGACAATCCAAAATACAGAGCTACCCTTAGAATGCTTGAAGCAGTATTCAGAAGAGGTATTGGAGCTTATAGAACTAATCCAGCATCAGTGCGTGGTAATGTTCGTTCAGCTGACCAATGGGCTTATGCTAGAGTAAATGCTTTTCTTAGAGCTCTTCGTTCTGGTAAGTTTCCAAGAAGTGCATTCGATACAGATTTACTTCCAAGCAACCACCCACTAAGTTCTAAATCATACGAAGGTAAAGAAGTTGGCACAGTTCCACAGTTCATAAGAGACAATGCTAGAAGAGGATTGGATAATTTAGAATTTGCTGGTTCTGGTCTTAGAGATAAAACCAAGAGAGAAGCCAGAGCAATGGCTAATGGTCAGATATCAGAAGATAAAGCAATCCGCATGAACGCATGGTTCTTAAGACATGAATCAGATTTAGTATCAGAACGAGCTAATGAATATCTTCGAGGAGAGACTGAGAGAATGACAGCTGGTCAAGTTGCATGGTTGCTTTGGGGTGGAGACTTAGATAAAAGAAATAGAATGCGAGCACAAAAGTGGGCAGAGAGACAAGTCAATCGTATTAGAGATGAGAAGAACTTTGAATCAGCTTCAGAACTTATTAAGAGAAGGCAGATGCTAAGAGACTCAGAGTGGGAAGTTAGATTAGATAGATTTAGAACAAAACAATCGAGGAATACAGTTTATGACCAGTATGACAAACTTATTGGAGATTGGGATTTTGAATTAGCAAGACAATACTATGGACTGCTAGATGGACAGCGTAAAGCAATCAATAAAGTATTAGCAGAGAATCCACCAACAATAGTTGGAATAGAAGTTCTTGTTAATAATGCAATAGAGCAAACAACAAAGAACTGGCAAGAAGATTTAATACCAGTCTATGAGTCTATGGCTCTGGACTTTGCATTCTTACAGACTGGATTTTTACTACCAGATGAAAAAAACAATACAGTATTTACACCATCAGAGCAAGAGAGAATAACCAGAGCTAGAAGAAGAAGACCCCGCAAAGAAATTATTGAAGAAGGTTTATTCCCAAGAAGAAGAGGTGGAGCAAGATTACCAATAAACAGACAATCGTTTAACAAAGAGTCTGCTAAGTTCGTGCAAAACAGATTAGATACATTCTTACCCGACATGTCTAAGACTGCTAAAGCAAACTTAAACAGAGCTTTGAGAAAATCTTTTGATAATGCTTCTGAGCTTGGTCTTACTGGTAGAGAGTTAGAAAACTTTATTAGGAAAGATATCTCAAAAGTAATTGGTAAAAAAAATCTAGGTAGAGCTATGAATATTGCTAGAACAGAAGGTTCAGCTATATCAAACTTTGCTATGAATGAATCGGCTAAGGGTACAGGATTATCTTTAACTAAAGAGTGGCTTACCCAAAGAGATGGTAAAGTAAGAAATAGTCATTTATTTGCAGATGGACTTGAAGTTGGAATGAACGAAGCATTTGTTATTTCTGGATATAAGTTGAATTATCCAGCAGATAGTAGCAATGGTGCTCCAGCTGGTTTAGTATGTAATTGTAGGTGTACATTGATTTATCATGAGAAGAGGATATAAAAATGGATAGAGAAAAATTTGAGTCTAAGACCATAGACTTAAAAACAGTTAATGAAGTAGAAGGTAAGGTTGAAGCAGTTTTTTCTGTATTCAATGAAATAGATTCTGATGGAGATGTAGTTCTTCCTAACTCAATTAAATCTGGTTATGGAGAAAATGGTGTAGCAATGGTCTGGGCTCACGATTGGAAAAAGCCAATAGGTCGTGGCGAGATAATATCTGATGGAGACAAAGCTACATTTAAAGGTCAATTCATAATGGATACCCAAGAAGGCAGAGATGCTTATGCAACAGTAAAAGCTATGGGAGATTTACAGCAATGGTCTTTTGGATATGAAGTATTGGATTCAGAGAATGGTTCATTTCAAAAAGATGGTAAATCAAGTGATGCTCGTTACTTAAAAGAATTAAAAGTCTGGGAAGTAAGCCCAGTGCTAGTAGGAGCAAATCAAAATACATATACAATAGGTGTTAAAGAAAAATCAGAGAATAGCTCTGGTTTGACATTAGCAGATGAGTCAGATGAGTTACTTAATAATTTGTCTGCTCTTCTTATGAGATTCAAAGAGCTAACTGCTTTGAGACTCAAAAAAGAAAAAACATTGTCAGATAATTCAACAAGTATTCTGATGAATCTACAAGATGCTCTTCAAGAAGCATATCAAGATTTAAATACTTATTTAGATGTTGGTGCTTCAGAAGAACTCAAAGATGAAGTAGATACAGTTGATGCAACTACATTGTTATTAGAAACAAATAGGGTTTTAGCTGATAGCTATGACCCAGAAATATAGGAGAATACTTTATGCCAAAATTAGATGAGCTAAAGAAACAACTCCACGAACTCAGAGAGAACACTCTTAATGAGTACAAAGAATTTGAAGCAGTAGATTTCGATTCTGAGAAAAAAGAAGAGTGGGCTAAAAGAAATGAGAAAATGGCGGAACTTGTTACACAAGTTAAAGAAGCCACACAAATTGAATCCGAGAGAAAAGCTATGGAGACAGAGCTTGAAGCTGGTAAAGCAGTAGAGCCAAAGGCAATACATACTGAAGCAGTACAAGCTAAAGAAGCATACAAAACTGTTGGAGAACAATTAATTGAGTCAAGTGCATATAAAGGTTATATGGAATCTGGACAAAAAAACATTTCTTCTGAGTTAAAGTGGAATCCAAAGTATGAGTTTAAAACAACTCTTACAGAATCTGGATACCCACCAGCAGTAACTAGGTCAGACTTAGTAGTACCAACTGCAGTCAGAAATCCAAACAATGTTTTGGACTTAATTGATACAATCAATACTGACCAGTTTCAATACAAGTACCTAGAAGAAAGCACATTCACTAACAACTCTTCTGCAACAGCAGAAGGTGGAGCTCTTGGAGAAAATGCATTAGCATTTACTGAAAAAACAGAGAGCATTAGAAAAATTGGTTCTTTCTTACCAGTTACTGAGGAACTACTTGCTGATGTTTCAGCAGTACAGGGTTATCTTGATTCAAGATTACAAACAATGGTTCAACTTGCTGTAACCGACCAGCTTCTTGCTGGCTCTGGTTCTGGTGCTAACTTAACAGGTCTATTGAATGTATCTGGAATCAATACTTTTGATTTCAGCTCATTCGGTGGAAACCTAAAGAGAATTGGACAAATTTATGAAGCAATCACTGAAATTCAGAAGGATAGCTTCTTAAGCCCAGATGCAATAATTATGCACCCTTCAGATTGGTATCAAGTTGTAACCGAAGTCAATGCAGTAACAACCAGTGGTTCATTGAATCCACTATTCGTTGGTGCAGGACAATTCGGTGGAACTGTCGGAGCAACCCTTTGGGGATTGCCAGTAGTTCTTGATACAACAAGACCAGCTGGAACTGCAATAGTTGGAGTATTTGGTGGCGGACAAGCATGTCATATTGTCGCAAGACAAGGTATGGAAGTTGCTATGTCTGATTCACATGATGAGAACTTTGTAAAAGATATTATGGTTATGAAGGCAACAGTCAGATTGGGATTCCCAGTTTATAGACCAACTGCATTCTGTACCATTACAAACATCTAAGAGATTAGATTATGACTATCATGAGCCATCATTCGTATGGTGGCTCTTTAGTCAGAGAGGTAAAAATGGAATTAAAAAAAGATATTTATATGAATGATGCAGGCGAATGCATGGAGACAACTGGCGGACTTCCTAAAGGTTGGCGTAAAGGCAAACTTATGGGAAAAAAAGGTCAACAGATGTCAGATGCAGACTACAAAGCATTAAATATTATTGCTAAAAAAGCACAAGCTCCAAAAGAGAATAAAGGTAAGTAGTTTAAGTGGCTACCCAGTATGCAGATAAGACCGAGCTAAAAGCATATATTGGGTTAAGTGGCTCTGGACAAGATGACAATATCGACAATGCACTTGATGGTGCATCGAGACAAATAGATAAAATAACTGGTAGAAGATTTTATCAAGATTCATCTGCTCAAGTAAAAACTTATACACCCAATAATGTATTTATTTTAGATGTAGATGATATATCTACTACTACTGGTCTGATTGTTAAATTAGATGATAATGATGATGGTACTTTTGAAACTACACTTACTATCAATACTGATTTTATTGTTGAACCAGTAAATCCAGACATTATCAAAATTACTGGTGGCACAACATACTTAGCTCCATACACTCAATTAAGAATATTAAACACTAGAAGCTCAGAGAGATTTGACCCTTCGATTGTAAATAATGTGCAAGTAACCGCTAAGTTTGGATATTCATTTATTCCAGAACCAATTAAGCAAGCAACATTAATACAGGGTCTAAGATTATTTAAAAGGAAAGATGCTCCATTTAATATTCTTGGCAATGAGCAAACTGGACAAATAGAACTATTTAATAAGTTTGACCCAGATGCAAGAGAACTCATAAAGGGTTATATAAAGAATAAACTCTAATGGCTTCAACTGATATTACATTTAAAATCACTGGAGCTGAAAATCTAAAGAAGAGATTAAAAGCCAATAACTTATTAATGACACCACTTCGAAACTATATGAATGGTGCTGGCAAGATAATCAAAGAGAAGTCAAAAGAGCACGCTCCAGTTGATACTGGTGCTCTTAGAAGAAGTATTAAATACACAAGAGTTAAAAATACTGGAAGGATTCCAACTAAAGTAAAAATATTTGCTTCAGCTCCACATGCATCTTTTGTACATGGAAATCCAAATAAAAAATTTAAAATGTCTGAACCATTTAACAGAACTAGACCACACTTCCCACCAGTCAAAGCACTTACTGGTTGGTCAAAGAGACATGGTATGAATCCATATTTAGTTGCTAATTCGATTGCACAAAAAGGTACGCCAATAGTTCCATTCTTAAAAATGGGTTTCAGAGATTCCGCTCCAGAACGCAAAGTATTATTATCAGTAGCAGGAAAACAAATAGAACGACAATTTAAGAAGGGAAGGAAAAAAGTATAATGGCAAGTTTATCTTCAATAAGGTCTGGTATAGCAACTAATCTAGGTAACATATCTTCCTTAACAGTATTTGGTTTTGTACCAGATTCTATTGAACCACCAACAGCAGTAGTAGGAGTCGTAGATAATATTGAATACGATTCAACAATGGCTCGTGGTGCAGATACTTACAGCATTCCAGTTTTTCTATATGTCAGCAGAGTTGATGCTCAAGATTCTCAAGATACCTTAGATGCATTCTTAGCTTCGAGTGGGTCAAGCTCAGTTAAAGCTCAAGTAGAATCTGACATAACATTGGGTGGAGAAGCACAATCTGTTAGAGTGGTAGAAGCAGACAACTATGGAGTCTATACTATAAACAACATAGACTACTTAGGTTGTGAGTTTACGATAGAGGTAATAGCATGAGTTACATAGTTATGAGCGGAATTGATGTTGGTAAAAAACGAATTGAAGCTGGTAAAAAAGTTACTAAACAAGATTTAGGCAAATCATTTAAATGGTTACTTGAACAGGGTATAGTAATAGATGAAAAAGATTTGGAGAGAGCTAGGAATGATAAAGGTCATTTTATAGCTGATGACCCAGAGACTCCAGAAAACGAAGCATGGGTCAAGAAGGAAGAAGAAGAATAATGGGTTATGGTAGAAGTTATGGCTCTGGAAGTGGCACAAGAAGAAGGCGAAGAAGAAGGGGAACTGGTAAAAGATAATGGCATTCGTTCATGGTAAAGGAACTAAAGTTCATGTTAATGCAGTAGATTTTAGTCAATATTTTAATAATGTAGATGTAACAAAAACAGCTGATGTAGCTGAAACTACAAATTTTGGTTCTTCTGGAAACAAAGAATATATATCGGGAGAAGATGATGGTACATATTCTCTCACAGGTTTTTTTGATGCTACCGCAGATGCAACATTGCAACCATTACTTGGCGGAGCAGATTTTAATTTAGTTGTTGGTATTGATGGACTAGAGACTGGAGATAGAAGCCAGTTTGGTTCAGCTAATATTACTAACTATGGTGTATCAAGTGCAGTAGGAGATGTAGTTGCAACTTCAATAGATGCTCAGGCAGATAATGGAGTTACAGTAGGTCTCGTTTTAAATGCTGGTGCTTATACAACAACAGGAGTGCAGGGTACTGCTAATGACAACTCAGCGAGTTCAACTGGCGGTGGTGGTGCATTTTTAATTGTTACAAGTGTAAGTGGAACTTCTCCAACTGGAGATATAAAGATTCAGCACAGTGCTGATAATACAACTTACGCAGACTTGATAACATTCACTCAAGCAACAGGTGCGACAAGTGAAATAAAGAAAATAGCTGAAGGTACGACAATCAATAGATATGTGAGAGTACATGCTACGATTGGTGGGTCTTCAACTCCTACAATAAATGCTATTGTGGGGTTTGGAAGAAATAATTAAGGAGAAGGAATAAATGGCATTTGTACATGGAAAAGACTCAGTTTTTAAACTAGATAACGCATCTGGTTCTTTAACTGATATATCTGCTTTTGTGAATAATGTTGATTTCCCAGAGACAGCTGATGTAAGTGAGTCAAGCGTGCTAGGTGGGTCAAATAAGACATACCTAGTTGGACTTCGCGATGCATCGATTGGTCTCACTGGATTCTTTGATGCTACTGCTGATGCAATATTTGGAGCAGTATTAGGTCAAAGTGCTACTCTCTCTTTTGAATATAGCCCAGAAGGAACTTCTTCTGGAAAAATCAAATATACTGGCGAAGGCATACTTACAAACTATGCACTCAGTTCTCCAGTAGGAGATGTCGTAGCTTACAGTGCAGACTTACAAGTATCTGGTGCAGTCACAAGAGGAACTCACTAAGTAACAATTAAATAGATAAGAAGGGAGATACATGAAACGATTATCTGCTGATGATATTAAAAACCTACCTTCAGTTCCAGAAGAAGATATTGAACTCGAAGAATGGGGATTCTCTATCAAGATTCGTGGGATAAACAAAGCTATGCAAGTACAGCTTGGTAAATTACTTAATCAAGATGATGCTGATGCTTTTGATTATCAAAGAGAACTGCTTAAGGTATGTGTAATAGAACCAGAATTAGATGATGAACTTATTGACCAACTTTATGAGAAGGACTCAAAAGTTATTGATAGGATATTCTTAAAAATAAATGAATTAAATGGTGTTGGGGGTTCTGCGGAAGCAGAGCAATTTTGAAACTGATTTAGACTTAACATTTAGATTTAAACTAGCTAGAGAACTTGGCATGACTGTTGGCGAGCTTATGACTACAATGAGCTCAATGGAATACAATCAATGGATTGCATTTTATAAATGGGAAACAGGAGAGATTAATAAAGCAAGAGCTTTAGCAGAAGCTGAAGCCAAAAAGAATAGACAAAGATAATGGCAATAGCAGACATAGCAATTCAGATAGTAACTAAGGGTGCAGACTTAGCTAAGAATCAATTAAATAAACTTGGTGGCTCTGCTGACAAGTCTGGCAAGTTAATGGGCAAACTTGCAACTGCTGGTAAAGTAGCTGGCATTGCAATAGGTGTAGCTTTAGTTAAAGGAATGACTAAGGCAACTCAAGAATTTATAGCATTCAACGACAAGATGACTCAGTCTCTTGCAATTATGGATACAACCATTGACCAACAAAAAGCAATGGAAGAGCAAGCACTTGCTGTATCAAGAACCACAAGAATCGGTGCAGAACAATCCGCAGAAGCATTCTTCTTCTTAGCATCTGCTGGTTTGAATGCAGAGCAGTCTATATCAGCTCTACCACAAGTAGCTAAGTTTGCTCAAGCTGGTATGTTTGATATGGCTACTGCTACTGACTTAGCAACTGATGCTCAGTCTGCATTAGGTATGACTGTTGATGATGCTCAACAAAACTTAGACAACTTAACAAGAGTTACTGATGTACTTGTAAAAGCAAACACATTAGCTAACGCATCTGTACAACAATTCTCTGAAGCACTTACAAACAAAGCTGGTTCTGCTTTGAAAGTTGCTAATAAAGGTATTGAAGAAGGTGTTGCAGTTTTATCAGCTTTTGCAGATAGAGGTGTTAAAGGAGCTGAAGCTGGAGAAAAACTTAACCAGCTCTTAAGAGATATACCAAGAGCAACAGCTAAGAATGCAGAAGAGTTCGCTAAGTTGAATCTTCAGATGTTTGATGCAGATGGAAACTTAAAGAATGTTGCAGACTTAATAGAAGAATTAGATGGAGTTCTTGCTCCAATGTCAGATGAGTTAAAAGCATCTACATTAGACCAGTTAGGACTTAATCGTGGTGTTGCAGATGCAGTCAAGATATTATCTGGAGCTGGAGATGAGATACGAGCTTACGAACAAGCACTACATGATTCTGGTGGAACTACTGCTGATGTTGCAGATAAACAGATGGGCTCTCTAAAAGCTCAGATTGAATTAATGACTAATGCTTTTTCAGAGCTTGGTATCTTAATTGGTTCTACCATTGCTCCAGCATTGTCTTCTATTGTTGGATTTGTAACAAAGATTATTCAAAGTACTTCTGACTTTATAAAAGAACAAAAAGAACAAACTGATGCAGTTGAAGAATCTACTAAAGCAATAGTTATTTCTGGTGTAGCTATAAAAGAAAATACCCATACTTACAATGCATATTCGCAGGCAATGTTTGAAGCCAGAACACAAACTGTAGATAGTAGAACAGCAACAGAAAAAGCAATAGATGCACAAAGAGGAATGGAAAGAGCAAATAGAAATTCACTTCCTAGCTATATGGAAGTAACTGACCAAGCTATTGCTAAAGCTCAATCTTTAAGAGAAGATGCTGAATCAGCTAAGGAAGCAACTGAAGCTAGTGCTGAATATGCAGAAAATATGAAAAAGAATATGCTTCCTACACTTGATGCGGTTATTCAAGCACAAAATAAATTAAAAGATATTCAAGAGAGAGTTAAAGATGCAGAAGAAGATAGAGATGATGCATCTAAAGAAGTTACAAAATCACAAAAGTTATTAGAAAAAGCATCTCAAAAAGTAATTCATGCTGAACAAGCACTCGCATCAGCAAAAGATGAAGCTATTAAAGTTACTCTTCAAGAAGAACTTGCTATCTTAAATGCTAAACAAGCTGTTGATAAACTTAGTGATGCACAAGATGGCTCAAGAGAGATGGAACTTAAACTTGCTCTTGCAAAACAAAAACACACTGAACTTATTGAAGCATCTACTGGAGCTACATCAGAACAGGAAACTGCACAAAGAGAATTAACAAGAGCTTTGGAAGAAGAAGAAAGAGCTTTTGAAAAGCTAACTAAAGCGGAAGATAAGTTAATAGAAGCTCAAAAAGAATTAAACGAAGTTACTGCTAAAACACCAGAGAATTTATTAGAAATAGCAATGGCTAAAAAAGAATTAGATGATGCATTGACAAATCTTAATGCTTTAGGTTCTTTTGAAGATGCTATGGGATTTCTAGTTGAATCTACTGGAATGAAACTTCAAGACTTAATAAATATGGCTAATGCTATTAAGAGTGGAGAAGATATTGCTATAACTTCTACTGGTGGTGGACTTCAACCAATAAAGACTGGTGTAGATGGAGAAGAAATACCAGCTGATGTAGTAAGCCCTACAGCACAAGCTGGCTCTGGAATGCAAGCACTTACTAGAAATAATGCAGTAGTAATTCATCAAAATATAAATGTTGAAGGCAAAGATGCTAATGCTCAAGCATTAGATATTATTGATGCATTAAATAGGGCTAAAAGGAATGGACAGAGGGTAGTCTTCTAATGCCAGCAAGTTTCGACTCTAATGTTGATATTAAAGTAGAAGTTGCATTCGATTCAGAACCTTTTGACTCAAGTCAATCATTTACAGATATAAGTTCCTATGTAAGATACTTTGATATAAGTCGTGGTAGGTCTCATGAACTGGGAGACTTTAGAGCTGGTACATTATCCTTCTCTGTATCAAATCAAGATAATAGATTTAATCCAAGCCAAACAACTCACTTTTATGACTCAACTAATAATCGAACAAAGATAACACCATTAAAGCAAGTTAAAGTATCAGCAACTTATGATTCAACTACTCATGTTATTTTTCGTGGATTCTTAGATGTAGTACCAGTTAAGTTCTTAGCAGAAGGTGCTGACTCTATTGTTACATTTACTGCAATTGATGCATTTAGATTATTTCAAAGTCAGACATTGCAATCAGTTGGTTGGAGAGTTGGAAGAACTGGATTTACCGAACTTGGTCAAACAACGAGACTTGGTTATGGAGATTCAGCAGAATTAAGTTCTGTAAGAGTTTCAAGAATATTAAATGCAATAGGATTCCCTTCAGCTCTTAGAACTATTGGTACTGGCACAAAGAATGTTCAACAACAAGCACTTACAACTAATGTTCTTGCTGGACTTAAAGCATGTGAGACAGCTGAGAATGGACAGTTCTTTATAAGTGCAGATGGTAAAGCAACCTTTAGGAATAGAGCTTATAAATTTACTAATGCTCTAGCAACAACTTCTCAAGCAACATTTAGTAACAGTGGGTCTAATTTACCATTTACAGATGTTCAAGTATCTTTTGATGACAATGAAGTTATCAATAACTATTCATGGACTAGAAGCAATGGTTCTACTCAGTTTATAGCTGATGCTGATTCTATTCAAAGATTTACTGCTCTTAACTCTAGTGAGACAACTATCAATACAAGTGATGCAGATGTCTTAAGTATTATTCAACAAAAGTTATCTGAAACTGCTATTCCAATTATTAGAATTGACTCTTTACAAATTAATCCAAGACAAAATACAAGTATCTGGACTCAAGCTCTAGGAAGAGAGATTGGCGATAGAATTACTGTTAATATAGTTAATACAGATGGAAGTACCTTCTCAGATGAATTATTTATAGAATCAATTAGACATTCTGTAAATGCATCATCACAAACATGGAATTGGACTTTGACACTTAGCCCAGCAAGTTCATCTTCTTGGGTTCTGGGTCAAGCACTTCTTGGAGTTGGAACTAGATTTGCATATAGTTAATGCTAAGATAAAAGAGATATTAAGGAGATTTAAATATGGCAGGAGCAGGTTGGAAAAGTTATAGTACTGGAGATTTAATAAGTGCTACCGAGTTCCAGACATTCGTTCAAGACCAAGTAATACAAGTTTATAATAATGTAAGTGCTCGAGATACAGCTTTAGGTACTTCAGATGCAGAAGGTATGTTCTGCTTCTTAAAAGATAACAGTGCTGGGTCAGATGGTTCTGGTTCTTCAGAATTACAATTTTATAATGGCTCGGCATGGGTAGCTTTTATTGGAGATGGCGATATTACTGGAGTTACAATTACAACAGCTGGTACTTCTGGATTATCTGGTGGAGCAACTGCTACTTCTGGTGCATTCAGTTCTACTCTAACATTTACACCTAATGGTTTAAGTGCTGGTGCGGTTAATGTTGCTAATGATAGTTTTGTTATAATTGATGCAGATGATAGCAACAATCCTAAAAAAGAGAGTGTAGCTGATTTCGTATCAGCAATAGCTGGAAGTAATGTTACTGCTTCAAGTGGTCAATTAAGTGTTACAGCTGGAGTATCATTAGGATTAGTATTAGCTTTAAGCTAAGGAAGGAATAAAAAATGGCAGATACTTTACATTCAGTACAGGGAGTACTTGGAACATCAGCAGGAGATATTGTTGATGCAGTTCCTTCTTCAACTACTGAAACTGTTATAGGTATATTGTTATCTAATGTAAGTGGTTCAAGTGCTGATGTAACAGTTGATTTAAGTGTTACAAAATCTGGTGGAACTTTAAGACACATTTTAAATAATGTATCTTTACCATTCGGCACAACTATTGAAATTACTACAAAGATAACATTAGAGACTGGAGATAAGTTACAGGGATTATGCTCTTCAGCATCTAGTGCAGAATACAATGTATCATTTTTGCGACAAACCTAAAGGAGTAATTTATGGCTTACTTAGGTACGCAACCAAATGATGTAAAAAAGAATACAGGTTTATACACACCTAGTGAAATTTTACAACTAACTAAAAATGGTAGTTGGGGTGGTAGCTTAGAACTTATTGCTAGTCAATCATTCACAACAACAACAAATGTAGATTTTACTGCAATACAAGAAAGTATATTTGATGTTCATTATGCAACTATTTCAGTAGATAGACAAAGTACTTCAGGAGAAAGTATTGGTATTCAGTTTTATGAAAGTGGAGTTTTAGAAACTGCAAGTGTTTATCAATATGCTTATCAAAATGGAGATGCAGGGGGAACTTTTGGTGAAAGTAAAAGCACAGGAAATAATAGATTATTTGGAACTCAATTTGTTGATGCAGGTGATAATAAATTTTCTTACAATTACTTTTACAATTTAGGAGATAGTTCAAAATTTTCATTTCAATCTATGCAAAGTACTGCTATACAGGGAACTAATTTTAAAATGAGATTTGGTGGTGGTGTTTTACCACAAGCTAGTACAGTAGATGGAATAAGATTTACTTCAATTTCAGGTACAATGACAGGCACTATAAAACTTTTTGGAGTGAAACAAATTTAGTATGAGTAACTTAAGATTAATTAATGAAACTACTAATTCATCTGATGTTAGTTCTATAACTATTGATAATGTATTTAATGCAGATTTTGATATTTACTATTTTACAATAAATAATATATTATCAGCAGACACAAATGAAGATACACTTGGAATAAGATTAATTAATTCAAGTGGAAGTGTTAGTAGTAGTAATTATTTAAGGGCAATTCTTGTTATGAGAGCTTTTGACACTTTTCAAGAAGCTAATTCTGTTAAAACTTTTATGAATTTAATAAATTTTGGTAATAATTCACAAAGCCCAAGTAGTTTAAGTGGATATTTCTTTAATCCTTTTAACAGTTCAAGTTATACTTTTAACACATTTCAATCAACAACAGATAGAGCTAGTGGTTTTGACAGTAGAAAAGGTATTAATGCACATACAGTTGCACAAGCAGAAAAAGGTTATCAAATAATAAATAATGCAGGTAACAATATGGAAAGTGGTATGATAATACGCACTTATGGACTAAGGGTTGATAGCTAATGAGTTTAGTACAAGTAGCAACAAATACAGTAACAAGTGCAGTAGCGAGTGTAACCTTAACAGGCATAGATAGTGATGATGTTTATATGGTTGCAGTTAATAACGCAACACCAAGCGTAGATACAAACGAATTGCGTATGAGATTTACAGTTAGTGGAACTGCACAAACAACTTCTAATTATGATTGGGCTAACAAAAGACTTAGGTCAAGCACTACATTTACAAATGATAGTGATACCAACCAAACAGGCACAAGAGCATTAGACAATGTTGGTAATGGTGCAGGGGAAAATAGTAACGCTATTTATTATTTATATAACTTTAATAATTCAAGCGAATATAGTTTTGTAACAATAGAAGTATCAGCACATAATGGTAGTGAAAATAGAGGGTTTCAGGGTGGAACAGTTTACACAGTTGCAGAAGCACACAATGGAGTTCATTTTTACAATCATCAAGGCAACAATATTTCAAGTGGAACATTTACATTGTATAAGGTGGTGTAATTATGAGTAGTGAATTTGGATATATACCTGAAAGCCCTGAACAAAGTTTTGGAAATAATAAAGGTATCTTTACACCTACTGATATTTATGATTTAACAAGAGCAGATAAATATACTAACTATGGACAATTAGAATTAATACAAACACAAGAAGTTACAAGTTCAACATCAGCATTAGACTTTACAAGCATAGAAGAAAACAAATTCAATACTCATTTAATGACTTTTACAAAATTTAAACCAATAGTAGATGGAAATATTTTACAGCTACAATTTAGCACCAATGGTGGAAGTTCTTTTAGTTCAAGTGGTTATCATTATGCTTTTGAAAGTGGTAGAAGTACAGGCTCTTTTTTTGAGAACAGGAGTACAAGTTATGCAGGAATAAGAGTAAATGGTAATCAGGGAACTGCAAGTAATGAAAATTCTAATGGCTACATATACTTTTATAATTTAGGGGATAGTTCTAAATATAGTTTTGTAACATCACACAATATGTCTTGGACTAGAACACCTGAAGCAGAATTTTGGTTTGGTAGTGGTGTTCAACCAACTGCACAAACTGTAAATGCAATTAGATTAGTTGGTAACACAGGAAATATAGATACAGTAATTGCAAGTCTATATGGAATAAAGGAATATTCATAATGAGTACAAATTTACAATTAGTAAAATCAACAACTTCTACTAGCAATACAGATATTTTTAGTGTTACAGATTGTTTTAATGAAAATTATGATGTTTATAAAGTTGTATTTACTTTTATTGACGCTAGTGGTGTTGCTAATAATACTTTTTTTAGATTGTTAGATAGTTCTAATAGTGCAATAAGTAGTGGTAGTTTATACGATTATGCAGTAAGGGGAATAGGTACAAGTTCAGCCTACGATAATAGGCAAACAGGACAAAACGAAATCTTTTTATCATATTTACCTGATAATGATTTGTCTTTAGGTAAATCAAGAAGTCAAGTTGCTTATATATTTAATCCTTATGACAGTACAAGTTATACTTTTACAATGCACCAAACACACGGTGTAACAACAGGTAATGAATTTATTGCACATAAAGGCATAGGTGTTTTGAAACAAACTGCAACACATAAAGGAATACAATTAATACACGTAGGTAGTGGTAATGGTATTCAAAGTAATGCAACAATATCAGTTTATGGAGTTAAATAATGGCAGGTAGTTTAATAAAAATAGCAGAAACAACAGTTAGTTCAGCAGTAGCAAGTGTAACTTTAACAGGTATTGATAGCACTTATGATGTGTATATGTTAAAGATGAATAAAGCTACATTAGATACTGATGGAAGTACAATATTTTTTAGAGTTACCACAAGTGGTACTGCTGATAGTGATAGTGAATATGATAGGGCTTATAAAGTTTTAAGAACATCTACTAGCTTTGCCAATGTGTCATCAACTAATCTAACTTCTTGGGCTTATAATACATTAGGAACTGCAACAGGTGAAATAGGAAATTGTATTATGTATTTGTTTAATTTTAATAATTCAAGTGAATATTCTTTTATGACTTTAGAAACTGCAGAATTAACAAATTCAGCAGAGTTGCAGGGTATAGCAGGTGGTGGAGTACATACTGTTGCAGAAACAAATGATGGTATAAATATATTTGTTGATAGTGGCAACATTGATAGTGGAACATTTACATTATATGGTTTAAAGAAGTAAGTATAAGAATATATAGTAAGATAGGAGAACTATGGCAATTAAGACAATAGAACAATTTAGAACTGAAGCTACTTCAGAGATTGAATCTGCAAAGCCACTGTATGCTCAAGTTAATAATGAACGAAGAGAATTTACAGATGCTGAGTATGACCAAGCAATTCAAGATTTAGCACAATCTAAATTAGATGCACAAGATAATGGCTACGCAAGAGCAAGACAAGAAGCATATCCAGCATTAGCTGAGCAACTTGACTTACTTTACCATGATATGACTTCTGATAAAGGAGATAAAACTGGCGAATGGTACAAAGCTGTTAAAAAAGTCAAAACAGATAATCCAAAACCAAGCTAATGAAACTTGATGTAGTTCGAACTCAGTTTGGTTCTGATTCAACCAATGGCATGCTCTTTATTGATGGAGTCTTTGAGTGCTTTACTCTTGAAGACCAAGTAAGAGATGGAGCTAAGGTCATGAAGGAGACTGCTATACCACTTGGGGAATATGGCATCACACTTAGAACAGTTGGTGGCTTTGATGCAAAATACACTTCTCGTTATGGAGCTGACTGGCATAAAGGTATGTTGTGGCTACAACCAGACCCAGAAGGATTTAAATATATATTAATTCACACTGGCAATACAGATGAACATACAGCTGGTTGCTTACTGGTTGGAGAGACTCAACAAGATTTAGATAAAGGCAAAGATGGATTTGTTGGTGGCTCTGGAGATGCTTATAAAAAAATGTATCCTAAAGTAAGAGATGCTTTACTTGCTGGAGATAAGGTAACAATCAAATATTCAGATATAAATCTTGAAGCAAAACAATTATCAAACAAAGCAACAGATGATGTCATGCTTACAACAGTCATTGATGATAAGTTTGAAAAAATTATGAAGGAACTAAAAAATCTAAGGAGTGCAGTATTCACAGTTAAAAATATTACTTGAATATAAACTGCCCTTCCTGTAAACAATCTCTTGAATATAATCTAGTTAATGGCAAGCCAACTTACAGCTGTATGAATAAAAAATGTCGAAGTTTTAATGTCATACAAATTGGTGGTAAGATGCATGAAGAAGAATAGGAGATTATGAAAAATAAAGAATATTGGAAATTTATTGTAAGTAAAGCATTTAGAACTGGACTGCAATCTGCAATCTCTTTGTATCTTGCAAACTCAAGTGGAATCATAGATGCAAACATGGTTGAATTAATTGGTGTGGCATTTATGTCATCAGCTCTTTCGGTCATTCAAAATGGTCTTGAGCAAGCTAAACCTAAATACACCTTCGAAGAAGGTAAGTAATGGAAGGTTGTTGCATGGCATGCCCTAATGGGTGCGGAGACAAATAGATGTGGCGAGAAGGTTTAACGAACTATTTAATTATCTTTTAGTTCTATTTCTTATATATCCATCTCCAGTTTTTGCTGAAGAGACAACAACATACGAAAGAATATCTGACACTGGTCAGAATACAACAGACATAGAGTTCAACTATGGCGGTTCATCTTGGAATAGATTAGATATTCACAGCGGAGACTGCGGTTCTAACAATCAAGCTGTTCATTACAACATGCAAAATAGTGATGACCAGACAATTACAATTACATTCCCAGAAGACAACATAACAACTGCTGGATTCTTATCTGGTTGTGTTAATGACCCTTATACAGTTACTTGGACTTATTCGGATAGCACTACTGAGAGTGTAAGTTATTCTGCTCAATCCAATGCAGATGTATCAACAATGTATGAGATTGTATCTAAGTCTGTAACTGACAAGTACATTACTTCTGTTGCAATAGAGTATGATGATTATGTCATTCTTGATGATATATACTGGACTTATGATAATGCACCGACTACAACGACATCTAGTTCGACAACAACTTCGACTACAACAACATCAACCACTACGACCACGCTTCCACCGACTACGACTACTTCTAGTACGACTACAACGACAACGAGCACTACTACAACATCAACTACTACTACTTCGACTACAACTACTACAACAGTACCACCAACGACTACGACCACACTTAGTCAAGAAGATGTTGAGAGAAATAATAACCATGCTGAGACTGGAATATACGAAACTGATTCTGAGAGAGAACAAAGAGAAGAAGAAGAATACCAGAAAAAATTAGCTCAGGAAGAAGCAGAGAGAAGAGCTAGAGAAAAAGCAGAGCGTGAAGCTAAAGAAGAAGCTGAGAGAATAGCTGAAGAAGAACGACTTGCTGAAGAAGAGAGACTTCGTGAAGAAGAAGAAGCAAGAATCCAAGCAGAGATAGAAGCTCAGATACAAGCAGAGATAGAAGCTCAGATAGCTTTTGAAGAAGAGATGGCTCGATTAGAAGCAGAAGAAGAAGCAGAAATATTAGCAGAGCTAGAAGAATCTATTGACTTAGAGCAACTTGGCTTAGTTATTATTGAAGAATGTTTTGAAGAAGATTGTGAAGAATTAACTGAAGAAGAAATCAAAGAGATAGAAAAAGAACTTCAAGAGTTTATAGACACAATTCAAATAATAGAAGAACAGAACTTAGAAGAAGTATTTGAATTTGAAGAAGAAATATTTGTACTAGAAATTGAAGATATTGTTTTAGAAGATTTAATTATTGAGGATAAAATAATTGAAGAGGAAATTATAGAAGAGATAATAGAAGATGAAATACTTGAAGAAGATGTGGAACTGGATAGAGCTGGAGATTTGGTTTTACCAGAGAAGGAAGTCATTGAAGAACCTATTGAAGAAGAAGTAGAGCTTACTGAAGAAGAGATAGAAGAGGAAGTTGCTGAGCTCGAAGAAGTAATTGAAAAGATAATTGTTTTAGATATTCCAGAAGTAACTGAAGAAGAACTAGAAGAATTATCAGAAGAGGAACTAATTGAATATGAAGAAGCTAAAGAAGAAGCCATTGAAGAGTTTGTTGAAGAACTTGAGACCGAAGAAGTGGTTGAGATACTTGAAGAAGTTAATGATGTCGGAGTGGAGAATCTTGAATCTGCTAGCCAAGAAGTTATTGAAGTTGTAGCTAAGGTTGTTGAAGAAGTAATTCAGATTGCATCAGAAGAAGTATTAACAGATGAGCAAGCAGAAGTTGTAGGAGAAGTTCTGGGCTTTGATGAAGAAACTGCTAAAGAAGATGTTCAGATAATTGCAGAGCAAGCTCAAGAAGATGAAGTCATAGCAGAAGCTGTTGAAATATTTGTAGAGAGAGCAGTAGAGAACGCAGATGATTCTATCCTTCCATATACTCTTGCTGATGTTGTAGTTGAGATTCAATTCTCTGAGTTCGTTGCTGACCCGATTGGTGCTATTATAGATATCGATTTACAAGATATTAAGATAAGTGAGATTGGAGCAGACTTAACAACTGACCAGAAGGAAAAAGCACAAGAAGTAATCGTGCCAACATTATTACTTAGGGTTGCTTCACTTGCATTTATGAGAAGAGAATTATGATTAAAAAATTTTGGAATTGGTTTGTAACAGCAATCAAAGAGACATTGAATCTCAGCTGGACTCTTTCGGGTCTTGCAATCGCAGTTCTGACACTGAGTGGCTCGGCGCGTGAAATAACTTTAGTTGCAACACTTATCACATTAGCAATATGGTTACTCACAATAGGATTTAGAAAATGAACAATGGCAATGGCTACACTCAAAAAGAGATGCTTCAACTTCTCATTGATGGTCAGAATAGATTACATGACCGCATAGATGATTTAGAAGATAAAGTCTCTGGCAAAGTTGGAAGGCAAGAGCTCTTTGGTTGGGTAACTGCTGGAGTGGTTTCATTGACAGGTCTTATGGCTTTTTTTGGCTAAAAAATATAAAAAAAATAAAAAAAATATTTAGACCCTATAAACATTGGCTTTTATATTTAATAATCACTAATTAATAATTGGTAATCTTTGATAATGTGATAGACTATTCACATGAAATAAATAAATCGGTTAAGAACTCCCAGCTCTACCGCTGGTAATTCCCAAAAATGAGTCTGAAAAGCTGACAGTCAAAAGCTCAAAAAATCCACCTCGTTCTGATACAGTACCAAACATTTCTCAAGCATTGGTTAGCCATCTCGTTGAGCCTTCAACATTGCAATCGCAGGAGTTCCTAGTTTAGAGAAAATATGTTCAGCGGTAGTAACTTGACTAAAAGTGAAGACTGTTGTTTAAGGAGATGAGCTCTGGACTGCGGTAAGTCAGATACTTACCAACCCTAATACAAAAAACAAAATGGAGTATCAAATAAAATTTAGGGTACTAGATTTTTGCAAACTGCTCATCAACTCGGTGGGCAGATTGGAAGAATTACTTCCACACTAAATACAAAAGGAGAAAACAAAATGGATAACCAAACTGACATGAGAGCATTCGGAGTTGGACTTGAAAATGAAAAATTCAAGATGAGCGAATTAGCAATATGTTCTCATTGTGCGAACGAAATCTTAATCAAAAAATTTGCTGTTAAAGGATATGAGACTTTGACAAATTGGAAAGGCGAAAAGGAAAGATACTATTCTTACTTTTGCAACCAAGAAGCAAAGCAAGAGATTATGGGTAGGTAATTATCTAACAGCTCTTCACTGGAGAGCTGATAGATACTTATAAAAGTATCAATACAAAAAAAAAGGAGAAAACAAAATGAACGAACATACACTAAACAAATTAATGGAAGCTATTGCACTAAAAGAAATTGATGTGAATGGTTGGGAAGACTTTGAGTTTATTCCAGCACCAAATCAAGAAGAACTTAGAACACCAGATGCTCCAACATGGAACAGTAAAGGTAGTTACTATCATGTACATGTTATGTACAACAAGTACAGAGATGCATACACAAATAAAGGTGGAAGAGTATTGATGCCAGCTTCAGAGAGATATGCTTACTTTGTTGTTACTTATACAACAGATGAAGGTTTGCATATTGAAAAAGTACATACAATAGAAATCAAAGATAACATGATTGACATTCATACTTCTGTAAAAGCTAACAGTGAGAATCTTGGTAGCTTCAATCAAGAAGTTGATATGAATTCAAGCAACTGGGAAAACAGATTTGCTTGGTATCTAACAAGTGGAAGGAGATAATCATGGAAGAACTAAAAGACAAAATACTAGAACTCATTGCTGATGAATATTCTGATGCAGAGAGTTTGTTAGAAGCCAGATACAGCTCTGCTGATGAGATGAAATCTGATGCTGAATATTGCAAACAAATCGTTGCATACTTAATTGATACTAAATTAACTTATGGAGATAGATTTGATATTGCAAGTACAGTAAAGAATCTCAAGATAGAGATATCTGATAATTACATTAAGTGATTAACTAGAGCCTATTCATTGAGTGGGCTTTATGGTAATCATAAGATTACTTACAAAAATAAAAGGAGAAGACAATGGATACTAAAACAATCACAATATCTTACAGACAATTTCAAAAGTTAAGATATTATGCGGGAACTATATTAGATGATGACACAATATTATCTGATGATAGTGCAGATTCGTTAGACAAACTTTGTGGCATTATCATTGATATTGATAGAGCTAAAAGTTTAGATAAGTAATTATCTAACTGCATATCTTCGGGTGTGCAGATAGATACTTAGGTATCAATACAAAAACAAAAGGAGTACAAAATGGAAAAAGAAATAGACATTGAATTAGTTGTATTAGCTTTGAAGTATATTCAAAGAAATATTGACTATTCGTTGTGGAACAATATAAATCCAGCTGAACAAATTAATTACGAAAAATGGGAAATATCAGAAGATATAAAAACATTAATTAGCAAATTAGATAAGTAATTATCTAACTGCTCTTTTGAGAAGTGTTAATGAAGTTACCTTAAGGCGACACTTACATGAGAGCAGATAGATACTTATATGAGTATCAATACAAAAAATAAAGGAGATAACAGTGAATTATTACGAAAGAGTAAAATTATTCAGAGACAATCAAGAAATATTGTTAGATGAATTTTTAGCAGAAGTAGTATCAACTGGTCTTATTACAAAAACAACAGAGAATACTAAACAAAATAGAGATAAAGTTTATGAAAGATTTATCTGGAATAAAGCATCTCTTTTTAGAGAAGATTTGTTAAGTAGATTTGTTAGATTAGAAAAAAGACCAGATAGCATGCAACCTAGAAATAAAATAATCTTACAAGAAATTATTTTTGAGTTGCAATATAATCTTAGATTTTGGGATATTGTTATTCCTATTTTAAGAGCTAACAGAAAATTAGAGCAAGTAAAATATTTTGCTCAAAGATAAACAAAAACAAAAGGAGAAGAAGAATGAAGAGATTCAATAAACTTGCATTATATGCATGTGAGAAGTTAGATAAGAGAGATACTTATTTAAAAAGAATGGGTTGGAAATATGCTAGAAGAATATTTGAAATATCCTTCAAAGCAATAAATGGTTACAGCTCATACGATTACAAAAGACTAGGAGAAGAATGATGAAGTTTAAATTTCATGAGACATTCAATGTTGATTTTGTTGTAGAAGCTGAGACTTATGAAAAAGCTCACGCACTTTACAGCAAGATGTTTGATAAGAATATTCAACTAGGTTATTCAAACTGGAAGGATATCCAAGAGCAGAACATTACTTCTGGTAAGTTCTATGTCTGGTATCGAGAAGATACTGAGACTCCAGAGCTTATGAAGAAGCAGTTCTTTGGAGAAGAAGAATGAGGAAAATGCCACCAGTGCAGTTTTTTTGGGAGATACCACCCCAAGTATATGCCCCATATCATGTAAGACTGACAAGAGATGATGGCAGGGAACGCACAGTGGTTTCAGGACTAGGTAGTAGAGGACTAATGGCTAAAAATAAACGAACTAAAAATAGTAACAATATTAGCAATATTACAAAAGGTAAGATTGCTCAATCTATTTCAAATTCTACGCCACCCGCAACTACCAAATATACTCAGGGATTATCTACTGCAACTAGAAATAATACTAATTGGTTTAGAAAAGTAAAACCAAAAATACCTAAATGTAGCTTGAGGATTTACTGGAGAGAAGAAGAATGAATCGTGCTCAGAGAAGGAAACTTAAAAGTAAGAAGGGTGCTCAATATCGTGGTCGTAGCAGACCAACCAGCAATGGTGCAATGAATGGCGGTATGAAGAGCAGACCAACTTACAGGTAATTAGCTAGAGCTCATCACGATACCCTTTTGTATATGTACTAATAAATACAATGTGGTGGGCTCTGTGGTCATTATCTAAACTAAAAGGAAGGAGAATTATGACTATGTTATCAGAATGGTTCTATGCAAAAGAACTCCATGAGATGTTTGCTATTGTTTTTGCAGGTGGCTTCTTGGGATTCTTTGCTGTTGCTTTTTCTATTCTTGGTATTAAAGAAGAGAGATTACGACAAGAATCAATAAAATTATTTCAAGATGAAGATGGCATTCCTAAATTTGTCAGAGCAACTGATGAACAAATAGGAATACATAATCAATAATCTTTGATATAATACATGGCTATGGGTGCATAGCCAGTAGGAGTTGGAAGTCTTTCACTACATGTTCCACAGCCCACATGTACTGACTCCTACTGGTTAGGCATCATGCTTAACAACATAAAATATAAAAGGAGAATAATGAATGACACGATATTGATGTCAGTCAAAGAAGTGGGTCAGCTTTTAGGTTTAGACCGAGCTACGATTGCTTCTTGGAATCATGCAGATAGATTACCAAAACCCGAATGGGTGGTATCTGGTGGCACGACTCCAATATGGACTGAGCAGACAATAAAAGATTGGGCGAGCTCTGATGAGTTTGTACAATCTAAAATAGATACAAGAGCGAAGAGTAGGTTGCAGAAGTGATTACTGTAACCCACTTTCGCGGACAACCGATTCCATACTTTGTTAAATCAAAGCATGCATTAGTTGAATATGTACTTAGGAAGTACAGAGATGAAGAACCAATATCCAATGGAGAGTTTATTTATGATTTAAACTATTCAAGATTTGGAACTTCAATACATAATCTAAGGAGAGAAGGATTCGATATTGAAACCTTACCTTCTAAAAAGCAGGGCTTGGTGTTTTACTATCTTGTTAAAGCTCCAGATGATACTGAAGAGAGAAATCAGTTAAGACTGGTAGCAACATGAAGAGAGCACGAATAAGCCACTGGAGAATTTGGGTAATGCTTACCAACGAAGAGAAGGTTAAGTTATATCCAAAACTTAAAGACAATGAAAAAAGAAGAATCTGGACTGATGAATACATGAAGGTTATTAAACTAAACATGTATCCAAATAAATACAAAAAAAAGTATGATGCTAGATTTAAACAACTAAACAATAAAGGAGAAATAAATGAGTAACAGTAAAGATAAAGCAATAATTGCACAAGTTGCATTTAAAGGAGCAATCGATTTAGCAGTTGCTGGCAAGATAGAAGTTAATAAAGTTCTTGATGCAACAGATGCTTATGCTGAACACATGTGGGATAAATATGGATTTCAAACTAAGTTTGAATCATCTTATTCTGCAAAGCCACAATCAAGTGGTGGTGGCGGAGAACCATCAGACAAACAACTTAACTTCATTAATAAGTTATTGAAGGAAGTTCCAAAGTCTGTTGCTGACCCAGCAAAAAGCAAAGTCGATAGTGGTTTAAGTGGATTGGGAGCTTCTCAATTAATTAAGTCTCTCTTAGAAGAGAAGGAGAAGAACGAACCAATTGCAAAAGACCCTATCAATGACTTAGATGCTCCATTTTAATGGACTACATAAAGTCTGATGTATATTTCAGCATAGTTCCAGAGTGGGTAATTGATGCCCCAATATCAGCTCAAGCTGTTAGGGTCTATGCTGTTCTATGCAGATATGCAGACAAAGATGATGGTACTTGCTTTCCTAGCATTAGAACGCTATCGGAACGCATACATGTCTCTGAGAGCACGATTAAGCGTGCTTTAAAGGAACTAAAAGCCATTGGTGCAATCAAGTCGCAGAAGCGGTTTGACAAAGCCACTGGAGAGCAGACTTCGAACTTATATACAGTAATGAGAAGTAAAGAGCTCATATATGACCTACCCAATGTCATAGATGACACTAGCCCTAGTTCATCAGAGACCCACAAACTAGAGTCAATTAACCAGAGTCATTCTTTGGAAAATAATCTTGAAGATAGAAAAAGATTATGGAATGCTCTAGTTGATGCAATAGGTTATCAACCATCAACTCAAGTTGAGAGAGCTGGTTGGAATAAATGTATCAAACAATTAAGAGAAGCTGGTGCTAAAGCTGATGATATTCCTAACAGGGTATCACAATACAAAACGCTATTTAAGGGCATGACCCTTACACCTTATGCATTAGTAAAGCATTGGACTCTCTTAGGGGAATCAGTAGAGAAGATTCCAAAGCCACGAGATTGTGAAGAAGAAGGGCATGCTATGATTCAACTAGACAATGAATTTGAAGTATGTCAATTTTGTAGAATTACTTCAGATGATTTGTTGGTTTAGATATCTAAATTAATATATGGAGATATCGAGTTAAGATTAGAGTCGGAAGAGAGCTCCGAACTGGTTGAATACTCCTTTCAGTCTGGCGACAGATTATTGGTTACCATGTTGAACACTTAACTCAATCTCCAACAAATATTTCAAAAACAATAATTAGTAATTTTTGATGATAGAATAAAATCGAACAAATGTTCTATGACAAAAGAATCAAAAAAACTTACGAAGAATAAGCAAGAAGTCGCACACAATCTTGACTTAGGAAATAATTACTACCCTTCTGGGTGGAAGCCTAAGCTCGAATTTGACCATAACACAAATCTTGGAGAGCTTACTCATGTGCAACCTAAATCAGATAACTTCAAATTCAATGAACTCCTAGATTCTTGGGGATATAACTCAGATGAATATTACATAGAAGAAGACAGAATAAAATTTTCTACTTGGGAAGCCCAAGCTAAAGGTGGTCAAGTTATTCAGATGTATGCTTTCAAAGCTACTATCCGAAGAAAAAAACCAAAACACAATGACTATGTTAGAAAATTAGAACGACAGATTTCAAAGAAGAAGCCAGTTAAAGTCTCTGAACTAGCTGGAGATAATGCTTTCATGTTCTTTTGTGCTGACTGGCAGTTTGGAAAATCAGAATACAATGCTAACTGGGGAGCTGATGAAACTATTGATTACATAAGGAATGGTATAAAAAAAGCCCAGAAGCAAATAAAAGATTTAAATAAATCTGGTCAGACAATAGATGAAATTTATATCATAGGATTAGGAGATTTAATTGAGTGCATTTATGGCTTCTTTGACCATCAACCCTTTAATATCGAGCTCACTAGAACTGAGCAAGAACATCTTGCAAGAAAAATGCTAATGGAAGTTCTTGATGGATTACTTAAATTAGCTCCAAAAATTTTCTTGGGAGCTGTAGTCGGAAATCATGGCGAGCAAAGAAGTGGTAAAAATAGCAT
>Ga0181393_1000066_pt1 | contig 31000 bp, 36 predicted proteins | sample 16SPOviralmetaG_FD_130122 | JGI IMG/M metagenome (GOLD analysis project Ga0181393, IMG submission 130122) | Marine viral communities from the oligotrophic San Pedro Time Series (SPOT) site, San Pedro Channel, CA, USA - 16 SPOT_SRF_2010-10-21 | ecosystem: Environmental > Aquatic > Marine > Strait...
CAGCTACACATCGTTGTGCCTGGACAGCCGGTAGGCAAAGGGCGTCCAAGGTTCGCCAGGGGCAGAACATACACGCCGGCAAAGACCAAGGTTTACGAGCAGCTGATTGGCATGACAGCGCAGCGCGAGATTGAATCAGTTGGATGGGTCAAGACATCGGCGCCGGTCAAGATGCACATCCTGGCGCAGTTCGAGATACCGAAGTCGTGGACAAAGAAAAAGCAGCAAGCAGCATTGCGTGGTGAGTTCACACCAGGCCGGCCAGACATTGACAACGTAGCCAAAGCCGCGTTGGATGCTTTGAACGGTATCGCATACGATGATGACGATCAGGTTTATCAGCTGTCGGTCAAGAAGGTTTACGGCCAGCCATTGCTGGTTATTACGATTGAGCTGGGCTGATGGACAAATACGAACAACACGCTGAATCAGTTATACGGGATTGCTTCAAGGAAGGCTGGGGAGTCTTTCGCATTGCCCGTGATCTGATCGGCCAGGAAGGAAAAGCAACATGGACAATCGGGGAGCTGACCGCAGCCCTGGCGGGAGTATACAGGGATGAAGATCGAGACAATAAGAAACAAAGATCTAAGGCAGTACAGCATACTACCAATAAGAGCCGTACAAGACCCAGAGATAAACCGAACCGCAGCCCTTGCAGTGTTAGCCGTGATATGCAGCTACACCGATGAGCTTGGCCGGACGTTTGTATCACAAGCCCGTATCGCCAAGGATTTAGGGATCAGCCGGCCAGCCGTGAACAGACAGGTCAAACGCTTGTTCGATACCGGCTATCTGGTCTATGCAAAGAAACAGTACAAAGACCAAAAGACCAACACCATCAAGGTTATCTATGACAAGACAATCAAGAGCGAAGCAACAGCACGTTCCAACCTGACAGCAAGGGAACAAATGGAGCTGGCAGAGGCCGAAGCAGGACTAACAGGTGTAACACCAGAAGTTACAGGTGCAAAGGGATCAGGTGTAACATCTGAGGTTACAGGCAGGTGTAACACTAGGGTTAACTTACGTGTAACATCTGAGGTTACACAGAACGAGACACTAACGAGTAATAGTAACGTAATAAAGGAAGATGCTAGAAGATTGTGTGTTATGTTTTTGCGTGTTGCTGAATCATTTGGTACTCCGCGTAACTATCAAGAACGGGATGAACTGGTTGCTGAATCATGGATCAGGCAAGGACTCGATGCAGAAGCATGGGCAGAGATACTGCAAAACCATCTGGACTATTGCAAAGAACAGCGCAGGGACTTTGCCAGGGGCATAGGATACTTCCAGAAGCCCGTACAACGCGCACTGAGCAGCTCTAAGGACAAAAAGGTTGCAGACGTACTAAAAAAGACTAGCGCCTCTCTACGGCGATTGTAGGACGATTTACAATATGGACAGGATCGAGACAATGACCAGGATCAGCTGTGCAATAAACAGGCACATCAACTGCAATTCAGTTAACTTTAATCCACAGGCTCGACAAGCTATTGAAAACAAACGATACTGGTTACGCATAATTAACGTTATGCGACAAAACGTGCAATGTTAACCGGATTTCAGTTAACAAGATTCGCGCACGGGCACCCCTTGCCCCCCACCCCTCGCGTATATGTATGGGGGTCTCAAAAAACTATTTTCCCATTTCTCATAAATGGGTTACGATATCGGATAAACAGGAAGGATTGAACGATGAAAATGTATAATATCATGCAAGCTAAAGAGATTCCCAACCGTGATAAGCCAGTATGGTTACGGATTGGCAAGGCGTTTGAGAAGGAAGGCAAGTTGCGTATGAAGTTGGACGTATTGCCATTGCCGAATAATGAGGGTGATGTTTGGTTGAACTTATTTGAGGACGATGGAGGTCGCAAGGATGAGGGTTTCAAGCCGAGTGGATATGACACGCCAAGCGGTGACACGCAGCCGGCGTCAGGGTTCGATGACGACATCCGGTTTTAGACAGGTATATGATCGTCATATAGACTGTGATTTTTGTGGTGCTATGACCAGGGGCAGGGTTTGGGATGATGCTCCTGGTGTTGTGAAGTGTGGTGCTTGTGGTGGGGAATTAAGTTATGTCGATGAAACAGTGTCCTGAGTGTGGTGGCATGGGTCAGACTGAATATGAACGTCCTGTGGTTGACCATGTGAATGGTGGGTATTTAGTGGATGTTATGGATATTTGTGAGCTTTGTGATGGTTATGGTGAGGTAGAAGATGATGAGGAGTGATAAATCCCCGACATATGCTGAGTTGCATAATGCGTTGCGGTTAGTTGAAGTTCCGGTATTTGTTCGTCATGGCAATACAGCTGAATGGTGGCGGCAATATCGCAAAGACAAGCGCGAGGGTGCGCGGCCATTAAGCGGCGCAAGAGGGCCAAGATCAAAATATGACGGATAAACGGCCACCATTGGGACGATTTGGCGGTGTGCGTATGGTGCAGCGCCGGATCGGGCGTTCTGAAACGCTTTACCAACATAAAGAGGCTGTTGCTGCCGAGCTGATTGCGCTTGGCACGGCCAACATAACGGATATTGTTAACCTGGATGGCACGATAAAAGAGTTCGATCAGATACCGGAACACGCATTGAAGGCAATAAAAAAGATATCGGTGCGCGGTGAAGATGTAACTATTGAGATGCACGACAAAGTTTCGGTGTTGCGAGTGCTGGCCAAGGCATCTGGTATGCTGGATGCGGAACAGAACGAAGATAAGCCGAGTATCGTTGGTATTAACATCAAGGGGCCGGATGAGCCTATGACAACCACCTATGAGGAAAAAGATGCCCCAGAATGATGTACCTTCGCTTAATCTGGATTTCAGCAACAGTCCGACAGTTTATGGTTTTTTGAACGATGACAGTTTTGTTAGAGGGCTTATGGGGCCAGTCGGATCAGGAAAAAGCTATGGTTGTGCTGCGGAGATTATGCTCCGAGCTGTTAGACAGAAACCATCCCCCAGAGATGGTATCAGATACAGCCGTTTTGTGGTTGTTAGAAATACATACCCCGAGCTTAGAACCACCACTATCAAAACTTGGCAGGAGCTATTTCCAGAGGCCACATGGGGAGGCATGAGATGGCAACCGCCAATCTCGCACCATTTGAAGCTGCCTAGCCGTGGTGATGCTGCCGGCATTGACTGTGAGGTTATCTTCATGGCGCTGTCCAGCCCCCAAGATGTTAGAAAGCTGCTATCGCTGGAATTGACCGGCGCCTGGGTGAATGAGGCCAGAGAGCTGCCAAAGGCTGTTATTGATGGTCTTACGCACCGTGTAGGGCGTTATCCGACAAAAGCAGACGGTGGGCCAACATGGTATGGCATTTGGATGGATACTAACCCGCCAGACAACGATCACTGGTGGCATGATCTATCTGAGAAAAATCCGATCAAAGGTAATTATCCGTGGACGTTCTTCCGGCAACCAGGCGGCGTTCTTATGGCTGGGCCTGATGAAGTGCCAGAACATCATCCTGAGAGCCAGGGTTTTATCCACAGCGGTGGAAAATGGTGGCAAGTTAATCCACAGGCAGAGAACAGAAACAATCTACCGCCTGGATATTATGAACAGCTGCTCGGTGGAAAAAATGTAGATTGGATACGCTGCTATGCCGAGGGCAAGTTTACATTCGTCCAGGAAGGTAGACCAGTCTGGCCAGAATATGATGATGAGCTTATGTCCGGTGATGTAGAGATTGATCCATATTATCCTGTCCAGATCGGTATTGACTTTGGTTTGACTCCGGCAGCTATATTTGGCCAGCGTAGTGCTGGCGGTGCATGGCGCATCGTTGATGAGCTGGTGACGTTTGACATGGGCTTGGAACGATTTGGCCAGGAATTGCTGGCAAGGATATCGGAACGATACAGCAAACATGAAATTTTGATATGGGGCGATCCGGCTGGTAACAAGCGTGATGAAATTTATGAGGTCACGGCATTTGACCATCTGCGAAGCCTGGGTTTCAAAGCACAGCCAACAGATAGTAATGCTTTCCAGGTGCGGCGCGAGGCTGGTGCATCGCCTATGTCCAGGCTGATTAACAGCAAACCAGGGCTAATGGTAGATAAACGCTGTCTAAAATTGCGTAAAAGCCTATCTGGTGGCTATTTCTTCAAGCGGCAAAGCCTGGGCGCCGGCCAAGAACGGTTCAAAGATACGCCAGTAAAGAACGATCATTCGCATTGTGGTGACGCATTTGGCTATTTGATGCTTGGCGGTGGTGAGCAACGCAGATTGCGGCGCGGCAGTTATACATCTGCCGGCACTACACATATGGCCAATACAGATTTCGAGATAATGTGATGCTGCAATTAGCTACTGTCACCATGAGAACGGATGCCCAGATCGTTCCATATCACCCAAATCACTACCATAATATTCAATTAAAAGGCTATGAACTTGATTACATCAAGACAATCCCGAACTATGAGCAGTATATCAACGAAAATGCTACGCCAGGATTAACTTGGACTGTGATTATCAAAGGCAAAGTTGTTGCTATCTTTGGTTTGCGGTTCCAATGGGATCGAGTTGCAGAGCTTTGGATGCTACCTGGTGTTGGTATCGAGAATGATCCGATATCTGTAACCAGGGGAGCGCGAAAGATTTTGGACAATGTGATAGAGGAATACGATATCATGCGCCTTCAGATAGCCGTGCGTGTGCAGAACGTAACAGCATACAAATTTGCAAAAGCATTGTATTTTGAAAAAGAGGCTGTGATGCGGTGTTATGGCCCAGAGTTAGCAGATTATTATCTAATGTCGAGGTTACAATATGTCAGGGATATTTAGCACACCTAAAATGCCAGGTGAAAGTGAAGCGGCCAAAAAAGCTAGAGAACGTGCGGAGCAACGTGCAGAGGCAGCGGAATCACGCGAGGCAGCTGGCGTAGCTGGTCGCGTTAGAGCGCGGAGAACTGGTGGATTGCGTATGTTGTTCTCGCCAGCCAGACAAGAAGGGCCGCAATCACAAAAAACTAAACTTGGAGGCGGCAGTGACTAAAATTAAAGAGGATAATAGGATTCATCATAAAAATCGTCCTGATCCAGTTCGCGCTAGAAATGAAGATGGCACATTAAAGGGTGATGATCCAGCAACGCCAGAGACCAATGAAGCGTGGGAAGGCGGCGTAGCCCCTAAGAAGACTGCTACCAAGAAAGCTACCAAGAAAGCTAGGAGTAAATAATGGCTATTCTCGATAAAGATGTTGGTCTTGTTACAAAAGACGTTGGTGCTGAAAATACATTTTCTGATGGGCTGTATGTAGTAGGCGATTTTAACCTATCAATTTCTGGTACATTTGTTGCCACTGTTACAGTACAACGTAGCTTTGACCAGGGCAGCACATGGCGCGATGTCGATACGTTCACTGCGCCAATTGAAACAGCTGGCTCTGATCCAGAGCCGGTAGTGGTGTATCGTGCTGGCGTTAAAACTGGTGATTATACATCAGGTACGGTTTCTATTCGCATTGGCCGCTAGGGGGTATTGATGACTCTTAAAAAGCATCAGAATCCCAAAGGCGGTTTAAATGAAGCTGGGCGTAAATTCTTCAAGCGTAAAGAAGGCGCAAATTTAAAAAGACCAGTAAAGTCTGGCGATAATCCTCGCCGTGCGTCCTTCCTGGCACGAATGGCGGGGAACTCTGGGCCGGAGCGTGACGCAAAGGGAAGACCCACCCGCTTGCTTTTGTCCCTCCGTGCCTGGGGTGCTTCATCTAAAGGAGATGCCAGAAAAAAGGCAGCATCCATAAGCAAACGAAATGAGAGCAAAAATGCCTAAATTAGACATCAAAGAAATTATGGGGCGTGAGGCCAAAGCGCAATCCAGAAAAGATGAATGGCGCTCTATCTATGAGGATTGCTATGAATACGCTTTGCCCCAGCGCAATTTGTATTCTGGATATTATGAAGGCCGTGTAGCCGGCAAATCAAAGATGGCTAGAGTTTTCGACTCTACAGCCGTTCATGCCACGCAGCGCTTTGCTAATCGTTTGCAAGCTGGTTTGTTCCCGCCATATAAAATGTGGTGTCGGCTAGAGCCAGGTTCAGCAATCCCAGAAGAAAGCCAGCTGGCAGCTCAAGAAGCTCTTGATAAGTTTAATGTCCGTATGTTTGAGGCGCTGCGTCAAACAAACTTTGATTTGGCTATGGGTGAGTTTTTGCTCGATCTTGCTGTCGGTACAGGCGTAATGATGATTACCCCTGGTGATGAGGCAACACCAATCAGGTTTACGTCAATCCCACAATATCTTGTTGCCATTGAGGAAGGCAGCTATGGCAATGTGGATAATGTGTATCGTAAGTTGCGTGTTAAAGCAGAAGCTATACAGCGTGAGTTTCCAGACGTAACAATTACACCAGATTTACAAGATGCAATTGATCGAAAGCCAGAAGAAGAACTCGATCTGTTTGATGCTGTTATCTTTGACCAGGAGTCAGGGCGATATCACTATCATGTAATCTGGCCATCTAAACGTCAGGAACTTGTGTATCGTGAGATGCGTTCTAGCCCATTTATTGTTGCCCGTTACATGAAAGTGGCCGGCGAAGTATATGGTCGTGGCCCACTGGTAACAGCTATCAGCGATATCAAAACGCTCAACAAGACTCTGGAACTGGTGTTGAAGAACGCAAGTCTAGCTATTGCTGGCGTTTACCTGGCAGCTGATGATGGTGTTTTGAATCCACAGAACATTAAGATTCAGCCTGGTGCGGTTATTTCTGTTGCCAGGACAGGTGGGCCGCAAGGTGCATCACTAGCGCCAATGCCTAAATCTGGCGATTTCAATACCAGTCAGATTGTCATTCAAGACCTAAGAATGAATATTAAGAAAATAATGATGGACGACACGCTGCCGCCTGATAATATGTCGGCTCGGTCAGCCACGGAAATCGCAGAGCGTACCCGTGAGCTGGCCACGAATTTAGGTAGTGCCTTCGGTCGCCTCATCACAGAAACAATGGTTCCCATTGTAAGCCGCATTTTGTTTGTGCTGGATCAGCAAGGTCTGATTGATCTGCCGCTAAAGGTCAATGGTGTCCAGGTCAAGGTCACGCCAGTATCCCCATTAGCCCAAGCACAAAAGCTGCAAGAAATTAACGATCTTGTTCAATATATGCAGATTGCGAACTCTATGGGGCCGCAAGGTCAGATCACTGTATCTGTACCAAAAGTCCTGGAATATATTGCAGAACGTCTTGGCATTGACCAGAATGTTCTCAATAGCCCAGAAGAACAGCAAATGATTATGCAGCAAATGGCGCAAGCACAACAGCAAATGGAACAGCCACAAGAAATGAATGATGGTGGCGCCATGCAGGAGGCCATGCAATGAACGAAGTTGAAGGATGGGATTCTTTAGAACCAGCTTTCGCTGAACCAATCAGAGCTGATGACTTGGATATCATGTATGGCCGAGTATTTAAATCAGAAGAAGGTCAAAAGGTTTTGCATCATTTGAGGCAAATCACTATTGAGCAACCATCCTGGAATCCAGGAGAGGATGCTTCATATGGCTATGTCAGAACAGGCATGGCCGAAATTGTAAGACTAATCGAAAAAAGGGTCGAGAGGAGTAACAATGGATAATCAACAAGCCGCACAGGAAGCCGTACAGGACGATGCACCGCTTCTAAACCCACAGGCAGCTGCCGAAGCACCAGAGGCCGTACAAGAGGCGCCTATGCCCTTGCATGACAATTCTGAGCCAGAGCAACAACAGTTTACAACTGATACTGAGGAAGACGCTCCGTTAGAGCGTCCTGATTACTATCCAGAGAAATTTTGGGATGAGGATGGGCCTGATGTTGAAAAGCTGGCTAAATCGTATTCGGAACTTGAAAAAGCATTTAAAGCCGGCAAGCATAAAGCCCCAGAAGGTGATTACGATGTTGCGGATTTGGTGGATCGCGGTCTTGATTCAGAAGACCCAGCTCTTGTTGTCGCTCAAGATTGGGCTAAAGAAAACGGTGTATCCCAAGCTGCTTTCAGTGATCTCGCCTCTCGCATCATGGAAATTAGTCAAGAAGCTAATGAAACTATGGAAGTAGATCGCCGGCAAGAAATGTCAAAGCTAGGTGAACGTGCATCTGAAAAGATTGAAATGGCAGAACGTCTACTGATGAAAGCGCCATTAAATGAGGCAGAACGCAATGCTATGGCGTTTAGTTTAAATAATGCTGATGCAATCAATGCGTTCCTCAAATATCATTCATCTTTGACTAATGAAGGTATCCCTGTAAATGCGGCAGTATCTACGCCAGAAATGAGTCGTACTGATCTTGAAGCTGCTATCGCTGATCCAAGATGGAAAACCGATGTAGCATTTAGAACAAAGATTGAAGAACAATGGATGAAGGCAAACAACTAGATATAGTTGCAAAACCTTTCATTTGTGTGTAAATATAGTATTCGGAGGTTAACCGCTTGCGGCCCTTCTATGTGGTGAACCCACTGGTGGGCATGACCATTTCATGCAAGCAAACCGCCCGACTACATCGGCCAACGGTATGCGGCAAGTTGAAACCTTAATAGGAGGATTCTGCTATGGCGCAGAGTGTAACTAATGCTTTTGTGACCCTCTTTGAATCAGAGGTCAAACAAGCATACCAAGCCGAGGCTTTGCTGCGTGGTACAATGCGTGCACGCACAGGCGTCCAGGGCAACACCGTCAAATTTCCGAAAATCGGTAAGGGCGTTGCTACTGTTCGCGTGCCTCAAACAGATGTAACCCCGCTGAATGTAACTTACAGCCAGGTTACTGCAACCATGAGTGATTATATTGCTGCGGAATACAGCGACATTTTCCACCAGTCTCATATCAATTTTGATGAGCGCCGTGAACTTGTCGAAGTAGTTTCAAAGTCAATCGCTCGGCGTATGGATCAGCTTTGTATTGATGCTCTCGATGCAGCTGCTTCACCATCAACCGTTGCTACCTCAGTAGGTGGCGCCGGCACTAACATGAACATCGAAAAGCTCCGTGCAGCTGCAAAGGCGATGAATGAGAATAACGTACCATCTGAAGGTCGTTATCTTCTTATGCACGCTTCTCAGCTCGATGCTCTGCTTGGTGAAACGGAAATCACTTCAAGCGATTTCGCAAGTGTTAAGGCTCTAGTTCGTGGCGAGATTAACTCGTTCATGGGCTTCCAGGTTTTGACAATGGGAGATCGTGATGAAGGCGGTATTCCAAAACCATCAACCCGCACTTGCTTTGCTTGGCATCGTGATTCAATGGGCTATGCAGAATCAATGGCACAAAAGAGTGAGGTAAATTACGTTCCAGAAAAAACGTCATTCCTTGTCTCGTCAATGTTCTCTGCCGGCGCTATTGCAATTGACGATGAAGGCATCGTTAAAATTTCTTGTACTGAATAAGGAGGATAAACGATGGCTTTTAGTTCAACAGGTTTTGCAACCATTGGAGCCGCAAAGCGAGGCAATGCCCCAGCTCTGTACTCCTACAGCACCACAGACACAATTGCTACTGTAAACACCGAAGGTTATTTCAACGATCTTTCAGACAGCCTAGAAGTAGGTGATCTGATTTATTGTGTAACCTCAACAGGTGGAACAGCCGTAGCAACTCTAGTGTATGTATTGTCAAATGCTGCTGGCGTTGTTGATGTCAATGATGGCACAACACTTGCCAACACAGATGGCGACTAACACGGACGGGGCAGCTTCGGCTGCCCCCTCTTAACAAGAGGAGAGTGATATGGCAGCTGGCGATACAGGTTTATCAATTTGTTCTGATGCACTTATCATGCTGGGCGCTGCGCCCCTTTCTTCATTTACAGAAGGTACTGACGCTGCCCAGGCTTGCGACAGACTTTACCCAGATTTAAGAGATGGCCTGTTATCAAGATATCCTTGGAGTTGGTCATATCAAAAACAACAGCTGGCTAGATTATCATCCACCCCAACAAATGAATGGCAATACGCATATCAGCTCCCTGGCGATATGCTTTCTGGTGTTAGGGCGCTGTTTGCCAGTTCTGGCACTAATGAACAGCCTTTGCGTTATGGATGGGAAATATATGGCGATCAGGTCTTCACGAACCTAGAAACAGTTTATATCGACTACCAGGCCACAGTTAATGAAAGCAAGATGCCAAACTATTTTGTGCATTTTCTCCGTACTGCAATGGCATCAGAGTTAGCTATGGTTATTACTGACCAGGTAAGCAAGGCAGATTATTTCAGAGCTTTGGCGTTTGGAACGCCAGGTGAGAATGGCCGTGGCGGTTTATTTCGTGAAGCAATGAACGTAGATAGCCGTGGCCAGCCACCGCAAGTTATCGAGGATTATTCTCTTGTAGATGTAAGGGGCTGATATGGCGCGGATAATCCAGTTCCAAACAAACTTCAGCGTTGGAGAGCTTGATCCGTTACTCCGTGCCAGGACTGACCTAGAGCAATATCAAAATGGTTTAGAGACAGCCCAGAACGTCATTGTGCAGCCACAAGGCGGTGTTAGGCGTAGACCAGGCACAAAGTTCATCCATGACTTTGGCAGTACATTTACTGATTTCAAAATCATCCCATTTGAATATAGCGTCAATGATAGTTATTCATTGGTGTTTGTTAATCAGCGCATCTATGTGTTTAAAAGCGGCGTGTTGCAAACAAACATCAATGGTAGTGGTAACGATTACATCACGGCCACAGCAATTACAGCTGCCATGCTTGATGAGCTGAATTATACCCAGGCTGTTGATACGCTCATTCTATGCCAAGAGGATTTAGAAACACAGCGCCTGGTTCGTAATAGTGATACCAGCTGGACATTGAGTGCTTTACCATTATCGTTTATTCCTAAATATGCCTATGCGCTAGATACACATGAGCCCACATTTACGATCACGCCAAGCGCTGTTTCCGGCAACATAACTATAACAGCATCATCAGTTACAACTGATACAGGTACAGCACAAGCCGGCGGTGCAGATACTATCACTCTCAAAACGTCATCTAGCTTCACAAGTGACGATGAACCTAATGGTATGTTCATTACGCTTACAGCTGGCACTGGCTCTGGTCAGACACGCCATGTTGAAGATTATGTTGCATCAACAAAAGTCCTGACTGTTTATCCAGCTTGGGACACAGCACCAGATGCAACAACAAACTATAAAGTAGAAGCATTTGCTGAATCAGCGGTTGATGAATATGCCAATGTTAAAAATGGTTTTGGCCGTGCAAGATATGTTGACTTTGTTAGCGCAACAGAAATGAAAGCATATGTAGAGATTCCATTCTTTAGCACAGATGCAATTGTTGCTGGGGATTGGGAATCAGAACATGGTTATGAGCCAACTTGGTCAAGCACAAGAGGATGGCCACGATCAGCTGCTTTCCATGAAGGCCGGCTATATTTTGGTGGCAGCAAATCCAGACCAAACACAATCTGGGGTAGTAAGGTAATTGATTATTTTAACTTTGATACCGGCACAGGTTTAGATGATGAAGGGCTAGAAGCCACCATCAATACTAATCAGCTGAATGTGATTGTGCATATTAGCTCTGGGCCTGATTTCCAGATATTTACAACTGGTGGTGAATTTGTTGTCGCGCAATCAAATATTGATCCGATTACACCATCAACATTCCTAATCAAGCCGCAAAGCCGGATTGGGTGTAAGCCTGGTGTGCCGCTTGAAAATCTGGCCGGCGCAAGTATCTTTGTGCAACGCCAGGGCAAATCGCTTATCAGTTTCCAGTTTACTGACACGACTAATAGCTATGGAACACAAGCGCTATCGGTATTGAGTTCGCATCTATTGAGCGATCCTATTGATTTGTCAATCAGGAGAGCCGCATCAACTGATGAGACAGATCGCTTATTCTTGGTAAATAGCGGCGGCGATATGATTGTGTATTCATTGTTGGCCACACAGAATGTGATTGCTCCGTCTAAATTTACCACAGATGGATCATATGTTGCTGTAGCTAATGAACTGGCCATAACATATGCCATTGTAAAGCGCACTATTAACGGCACTGTAAAATACTATCTTGAGCAGTTTGATGATGATCTGACATTGGATTCAGTCAAAACAGGCGGTGCAGCTGTCAGCGTGACAATGGATCATATGGAAGGCAAAGAGGTAAACATCATCCGTGATGGTATTCTTGAGGCAGCGCAAACCGTGCCGGCATCACCATATACAATTACCTTCGCAACAGCTGCCACTACCTCATATCAGGTAGGTCAAAATTATGATGTCACAATTAAAACGCTTCCGGCAGAGCCAAGGTTAGCGCAGGGTACAGTCCAGGCTAAGAAAAAGCGTATCGTCCAGGTGGATGCTATTGTGCATGAAACACAAGACATAACCATCAATGGCAAGTTGGTTTCGTTCCGTAATTTAGGCACTGGCGTTCTCGATACAGCTGTTCAAGAGTTTACCGGCACAAAAACTGTGCATGGGGTTTTGGGCTTTAGTGGTACGGGGCAGATTACAATCAGCCAGAGTGTGCCGCTAAAGATGACATTATTAGGTATTGAGTATCACATGAGCGTGGGGAATTGATATGCAAGCAGCAATGATAGCAGCAACCGTTGTTAGCGCTGGGTTATCCATCAAAGCAGCGCAATCACAAAAGGCAATGTATAACGCCCAAGCAGCTCAAGAGCGCTTGAAAGGCAAATCAAAGGCAACTGAATACAAAATGCAAGCTGCCAGAGTTTTGCGTAACTTAAATGAAAACCTAGCAACAACTGTGGCACGGGCTGCGGTTGGTGTTGACCCATTGTCAGGTTCAGCATTGTCATTACAGGAATATGCACGGCGCGAAGCTGGTGGCGAATATGCACAATCAAAAGATAATGCAGTCCTGGCTCTGTCTAATGCTGATGTTCAAGCCGGTATTTATAAGCAAGCAGGGCAACAAGCTATGTATACTGGTTATGCAAATGCGCTTGGTACGGCAACAACCGGCACTTATCAGGCGTTAAAATTAGGATAAGGCAATATTATGGCAAAGCTACCAAGATATCAGAATGTAGGCGTTAAGCCTCTCGCACCACCAGATTATGATTATGCTAATCTGCGTGAATCTGCTCGTTTTGCCAGAACATTATCTCAACAAGTAGACCGCATGAATACCTTTATTGCCAAGGAAGCTGAACGGGAAGCCGAGCAGCGTGGTCTGACTATGGTACAAGAAGAAGGCGCACAACAAGTTCTTCAAAAATTCAGTGGTGATAAGAAGCCATTTACTGTTGCTGAAACTTCAGCATACCAGGCAGCTACTCGCATTGCATCGGCAGAGATTGAGACTGAGGCCAGGGCTGAAATTAATCGTTTGATAAGTGATGCCAAGACAAATCGCACATCATTTGGTGATAGCGAAGATGAAAAAGGTAACTTTATCCCAGGCGTTCAATCTCAATTAGGCGAGATTGTAGATGGATTTCCGGCAGCACTATCTGATGTTGACCCTGTTGCAGCTGGTCTGCTTAGAGCGCGGTTAACAGACTTTGCTACAGATAAAGAGATTGCCTACAGCGAGTTCTATCAACAGCATTTGATTGAAAAGAAACAAGGCGAGTTTATCAAGAACCTTGCTGATAGAGAAAGAGATGCTATTGATTACGGCGCATCACCGCACTCTACACCTGATGGCCTTGAGAGGCGTATAAATGATGCAGCGCAAACAATGCGCGATCTGCAATTTGATGAAACTAATGTAACAAAATGGGTTGAAAGCACCAGAACTAAAGCCCGTAAAGCTGGTACTATTGCAGAGTTCCAAAGGCTACCAACCATTGAAGAAAAGCAAAAGTACCTTGAGGGTCTTGAAAAGAAACCCTTGCGGCAGCTTGGTGTTGAAGGAACACGAACACTTGTCCGTTCTTTGCAAGCAGAATTGAACAATGACATTACTGTTCAAAAAGAAGCAGCAAAAGATACAGTTCAAGATATTAAAGATGCAAAGAAGATAATGACTGCCGGCGGTGATCCTGGTGAACAGATGCTTTTGCAATTACAAAACAGAGCAAATGGACTAGGTGATTATGGCGCAGATGCTAGAGAAGCTATTGTTAATCTGCAAGTTGAGCGTGAAGCAATGCTTGCGTTCCGAAAAATGGCGCCAGGGCAGTTACAAAATGAACTGAATATTATGGCTGGAGGCATTGAAGGTGTCGGTGGTAAAGGTGTAGATACTCAATTAGAAGCCGATATCTTAAAATCTGGTCGTGGTTTGTTAAGCACGATGAACACTGAAACGCAAAATGATCCACTGTCTTTTGCTGCCCGTGTCGGTCATATTGAATTTAGACCCCTTGATATGACTTCAGAGGAAGGTTTGTCTGGTTCAATTGGAGAACGCCGGCAACAAGCCCGTACAGCTGCCGCGATCTATGGTGTAGAGCCTAAGTTTCTGACAAATGAAGAAGCAACGGTGTTTGCTGCACAACTTAAACAAGGCGATAGAATTTCCAGGATGACGGTCTTGGGAACATTAAGTAAATATTTCCAAAAAGATGCGCCAGATGTGTTGGCACAGATTGCTGTTAAACAGCCAGAACTAGCTCATATTGGTGGCCTTGTTACTCTTGGCTTGATGGATACAGCTAATCAAGCCCTAGAAGGCATGGATTTAATTAAGCAAGGCAATCAGCCGGTGGAGTTTACGCCTATAAATACACAAGGCACTTTTATTAATTCTGTAGGATCAGCATTTACTTACCAGCCAGCTGCAAGGGCTGCATCGTTTGAAACAGCCAAAGCTATTTATACATCTATGGCTTTTGATATGGGCATTGATACATTTAATGATAATCTTTGGAAAAGCGCTATTGACCTTGCAGTAGGTAAAAATCCAAACACCGGCAAGGGTGGTATCCAAGAAGTTCGAAATATGCCCGTTATTACGCCACCAGAATTAAATGGTGAAGATTTAGAGAATATGTTGGAAACGTTTACCGCTGACACATTGTCAGACAACACAGGCCAAACAATCAATTCAGACCTTGCAGCAACCATTGCAGAAAATGATGACATTTCTCTAATGGTGGTAGATCAAGGCAAATACTACATAACTATTGGCACACCTGGCGATGAATCATTTAGATACTTTATGGATTCAGATGGCAGCCCAATCATTGTTGATGCACTCAAGTTTTATGGGTACAGAGAATGACGTTTCTATACGGTAAACAAGACCCGTTAGATGTTTTGCCAGGTCAAGGTCTGGATAAACCTCTTGGCACGTTTACAGAAAACATTACTGCCGCTTATCGTGCATCTCGTTCTACAGATCAGTCTGTCAGTGAAGGCACAATGTTGCGTGATGAATGGCAACCGATTATTGATGAGATAAATGAAAAGACAGGTTCAGATTACTTTAATCCGGCAGATCATTTAAGAGCTGGATTGTTTTCAGCGCCAGCCACACAAGGCGATGGCGAAAGAAAATATCAATATTCGACACAAAAGATATTTAAACACATTCAAGATAATTCTGATGTGTTGCCTGATTTGCAGACAATTACCCATGAGCAATTGCTGAAACAAGCACAACAACAGGCTTTGGCCAATAGAGAAAATTTCGGTGAGGTCACACATCGCTCTACTGGAGCTAGTAATGTAATAGCTAGATTTCTTGGCAGCATGGGCGGCATTGCTACTGATCCTGTTGTTTATGAAAGCATGGGCTTTGCTGGTGCATCTAAAACCCTTTATGGGGCAATGTTCCGTGAAGCTGCTATCGGCGCTGGTACAGAAGCGGTTGCTCAAGCGGGTGTAAAGGAATGGTATGAATCATTAGGTCTTGATTACACCTATCAACAATTCTGGCAAGCTGTTGCTTTTGGTGGTGTGTTTGGTGCTGGCACTCCATTGGCTTTCCGCATTGCCGGCAAAAGTGTTTCACTAACAGCTGACCAGGCTAAAAAAGGATACCAGGCATTAGTAGGAAGCGGAGCTGCCAGGGAAACCGGCACGACTAGAGCTGCACGGGCAACAGCTGAAGCAGCTGATGATACGGTGGCTGCTAATCCATTGACTGATGAAATAGCCCACGATGCCCGTGTAATGGACGCTGACAGGGCTGTAGAGAATAATGTGCCACCATCTATGCCAGATGTGCCACCAGCTAGTGTGCGGTCTCCTGAGAGCGCTTATGATGCTGATAACTTAGATGGCCTGGTGTTTAGATTCGATCCAGATGAAATTGGTGTGGATGCAGAAACATTTCAATTTAAGGCTGGTGGTGATGAGTTTGGCGTAACAGAGCGTTTGCAGGGGATTACAACCTGGGATGCAATTAAAGCAGGGCAGATTAGTGTATTTGAGTTTGCTGATGGCCGTAGGTTTATTGCTGATGGACACCAGCGTTTAGGATTGGCAAAGCGCATAAAAGCACAAGACCCATCTCAGGATGTGCGTCTATATGGCCATTTGCTGCGCGAGGTTGATGGCATTACGCCAGAAATGGCCAGGGTAATAGCAGCTGTTAAGAATGTGGCAGAAGGTACTGGCACTGCTATTGATGCAGCTAAAGTATTGCGTGATGCGCCAGAGCGTTTTGGAGAGCTGCCGCCTAAGTCTGCGCTAGTTAGACAAGCACAAGGTCTAGTCAATCTAACAGATGACGCATTTGGTGTTGTCATAAATGGCGTTGTGCCAGCTAATTATGCAGCCCTTGTAGGCCGGTTAATACCAGACGATGAAGGATTACAGGCAAACGCACTATCTGTTTTGTCGAAAACTGATCCGGCTAATGAGTTCCAGGCAGAGTCTATTGTGCGTCAAGTACGCGATGCCGGTTCTGAAAAAGTCACGCAAATAGGGCTGTTTGGTGAGGAAGTAATTACCGAGAGTTTTTTTGCAGAACGTGCTAGAATCCTGGATAGAGCGCAAAAGATACTACGCCAGGATAAAAATGCTTTTAGGAGCCTGGTTGATAATGCGTCCAGGTTAGAGGCAGAAGGCAACCAGCTTGCAAAGCAAGCAAACCAACGGAGAGCAGACAATGACACGCAAGCAATCGCGCTCCTCCAAGCGCTTGCAAACAGAAAAGGCGATCTCTCAGACGCCCTCACAGCGGCAGCAAGGGAAGCAAGAGAAACCGGCAGCTATACCGAACCTAGCAGAAGCTTCGTTGATGCTATCAGACGATCAATTGAATCAGGCGATTTCGACAGGATATCAACTGGCGATGTTGGACAGCCTGTCAATGTTGCAGCGGAAAGCCGCATCGCTGCGAAAGAGCCAGAGCCAGCTGTCGATGAGTTCGACCAGCCAGGAGGCGTAGGAGCGCAACGCCAAGCAGATCAGCTAGAGGCTGATAATCTGCCGCCTCGCCGTGAAGCAATGCAAGAAGATGAGCAGCTGCGTGATGATTTGCGCCAGCTGCTAGAGCGCGGTGCTGATGAGACAGAAATTGATAGCCACCCAGCTGTAACCAGGGCTATTGAAGAAGCCAAAGGAATCCCAGAAACACATACACGCGATGGCTATCTTTCAGAACAATGGATTGAAACCAGAGAGTTTAAGTTTGGCGAAGAAACTGTAACAGGGTTTGCAGATGCCGTTCAGCGGCTATATGAAGGCGCTAGACGGTTAGCCTGGACAGATGAAGGCAAGGTTGTGCCAGATGCGCCAACACGGTTTGAGAAACGTGCTGTTGTTGTGCTTGGGCCACCGGCAGCTGGTAAAAGCACTATTGCTAATCCTGTTGCAAGAAAACTAGGCGCAGTGGTTATTGATGCTGATGAAGCTAAAAAGATTTTGCCGGAATATAATAATGGCATTGGCGCTAATGCAGTCCATGAGGAAAGCAGCTATATCAGCAACCTGGTCGAGCAAATCACAATAGCCCAGGGCGCGAATATCGTTATACCTAAAGTTGGCGGCAGTCCAGATAGCATCAGAAGATTGATTACAAGGATGCGTGATGCTGGTTATGAGATTGACATTATGGATATGGCAGTCAAATACGGTGAAGCGCGACGGCGTATGTATTTGCGTTTTGTAAATACAGGTAGATTGATTGATCCAGATTATGTTCGCGCTGTTGGCGACAATCCATCAAAGACATATGATACATTAAAACAGGAAGGAGTGGCAGATGGCTACACCAGAATTGACAACAATGTCGGACGAGATGCAGAAAAGCCCGTCCTCGAAGACACCAGGAACCTACTGGAAGGAACGGACTTACGAGTTTCAGAAGGCAGAGGACAAAGCGGAGAGCTTGGCGCAAGAGCCGTTAGCGAAGAACCTAGTACGGGGCGTATTGGCGAAACTGAATCAGAGCTAGAACTTGATTTGGAAATACCTGTTGCAGAGCGTATCGGTGATGATGGCGAAGTAGTCGCACAAACAATGACATTACGCGATATTCGCAATGAGATAGACCAAGATCAAAAGATGTTAGATCGTTTAGAAGGATGCGCGGCATGAGTTTTCGTGAATGTATAGACAATGCCCAAGCAGAAGGCACGATCACTCAAGAGCAAGCTGGCCTAGCCAGGACATTGTTTGATGATTTAGAAGCAGAATATCAAGGCAGCATGGCTCCTGGTGCAGCTCAATCACAAGCTGCGCGAGATGCGTTTGATTCTTTGAAGCGCATTGCTACAGAAAGCAAACGCCGTAGAGGTTTGCAAATCCAGAACTGGAAACAGATTACAAATAATCTGAATGAATATCGTGATATTCGCGGCAATGTTAATTATGGCAAAGCAGCTGAAGCATTGTTTGATACTGATGGCTTATCTAGGTATTCGAGCGTGGTACAGCGTGAGGCAGCTGTAGAACGGGCAGCGACACGCAAGCTATATGATGTGTTAGCTACATTCCGGCGCAATATTATTGGCCAGACAAGAAATAAAGCGCAGCTCAAGAATATGGTGCGTGAGGTATTTGGTGAAGATACAGGTGATGCCAGCGCTAGAGAGATGGCACAAGCCTGGTCTGAATCATCGGATTATCTCCGTAAGCGTTTCAATTCTGCCGGCGGTCAAGTACCGTCTAGGCGTGATTGGGGTATGCCACAAATGCACAGTACTGTTAGAGTGCGTAGCGCAACATTTAACGAATGGCGAGAGTTTATTCAGCCACGATTAAATGCTGGCAAAATGATTGATGAGCAAACCGGCTTACCAATGACTCCTGAGAAAATGGAACTAGCATTGCGTGATGTATATGAGACAATCCGCACTGATGGTTTCAATAAAATGAATCCTGGCGCAACAGGTCAGGGTCGTTCTATTGCCAAGCGCCGGACAGACCATCGCTTTCTGGTATTTAAAGATGCCGACAGCTGGCTTCAATATCAGGAAAAGTTTGGCAATGATAATCCATTTGATACGATGTTTGGCCATATCAAGAGTATGTCCAAAGATATTGCATTGATGGAGATACTTGGGCCGAACCCACGGGCAACAGTTAATTTCCTAAAGCAAACAGCTCAAAAACAAGCAGCAATGGCTGGCGATGAAGCTATGGAAAATGCTGCTAGAAAATCAGCTGCAAAACTAGATACTTTTTATATGGCTGTTACAGGCGCTAACAATTCACCGATTGATAGCCGTGTCATGTCCACATTTGCTGGATTGCGCCAGGTGTTGCAATCAGCGCAGCTCGGAGCTGCGGCGATATCAGCTATCACAGACGTAAACTTTCAGCGCATGGCTAGAGGTTTTGTCGGTTTGCCTCAAGCAAAGACAATCACAGACTATCTAAAGCTATTGATGCCACTAGGCGCTGAAGAAAGAGGCAAGACTGCTATCCGTCTTGGTTTGATTGCAGAGGGCTGGTCTAGTCTAGCATCAGCTCAGATGCGTTATGTAGGTGATATATCAGGGCCAGAAGTAACCAGGCGCATCGCTGACTTTGTTATGAGAGCATCCTTCCTATCACCATTCACTCAGGCTGGACGCTGGGCTTTTGGCATGGAGTTTCTTGGCACGTTGGCCGACAATACAGCAAAGACCTTTGATGAACTAGACACACCGTTACGCACTACTCTTGAGCGTTATAACATTGGTTCTGATAAATGGGATATCATGCGCTCTACAGAACTGTATGACCATGAAGGCGCAACATTCCTACGGGCAGAAGATATTGAAGCCAGGACAGATATTGATCCCACACTGGCCAGGGATTTGGCTACACGCATGATGGAGATGATCGAGACAGAGACAAACTTTGCTGTTCCATCATCGAGCTTGCGTGGCCGTGTAGCACTAACGGGCGAAACCAGACCAGGCACAATATCAGGTGAGTTATCACGCAGCTTTGCCATGTATAAAAACTTTGGCGTTACTTTGGTCAACACTCATTTGATGCGTGGCGTTACTCAAGAAGGCGCAAAGGCAAAGGGCAAGTATCTTGCTGATCTGATTATCAGCACGACAGTTATGGGCGCTCTGGCAATCCAACTAAAAGAGATGGGCAAAGGCCGTGATCCGCGTCCTATGACAGATAATGCTTTCTGGCTTGCAGCTTTCTTGCAAGGTGGTGGCATAGGTATATTTGGTGATTTCATTTCTAGTTCAGAAAATAGATTTGGCGGTGGTCTTGCGGAAACAGTGGCCGGCCCCGTGGTTGGTTTTGTTGATGATGTTGGAAAACTTACTATAGGTAATCTGATACAAGCAGCCAAAGGCGATGACACAAACATCGCGCGCGAAACAATCAAGTTTGCTAGTCGTTACACACCAGGCAGCTCATTGTGGTATGCACGTTTAGGACTAGAGCGAATGGTCACTGACCAGCTATTACTTTATGCTGATCCTAAAGCCAGGTCTAATATGAGAAGGCTTGAGAGCCGATATCGCAGAGAATATGGGCAGCGTTATTGGTGGCGTCCAGGAAAGACCGAACCTAGTAGGGCGCCAGATATTGAGAATATTCTGGCACAGACACGCTAAATATGGTATTTATAAGCATCGGATTCAGGAGAAACTAAATGGCCGATATCGCAATTAACCCTGTAGTACGCAGAGTCCAGTTCACTGGTAACACTGGCCTTGGCCCTTTTGCGTTTACATTCAACATTCTCCAAGATACCGATATCGTTGTTTACAAGAACAGAACACTGTTGACGTTAACAACGGATTACACGGTTTCAATAGATGCTAATGGCACTGGCAGCGTAACGCTTACCGGCAGCGGCAACGGTACAGCCCTTGTTGCTGATGATGTTTTCACGCTCATTGGTGGCCGTGAATTATCCAGGACAACAGACTTTGTAACGGCTGGCGATCTACTGGCATCGAGCTTGAATGAACAGCTGGACAGTAATGTTATCATGTCTCAACAGCTGGACGAGCGTTTCTCTAGGACGATTAGAGTAAATCCTGGTGATGCTGACAAGACTCTGGAAGTACCATCTGTTGCAGATCGCGCCGACAAAATCCTAAAGTTCGATAGCTCTGGCAATATCGCCGTAGAAAGCGCATCAGCCCTCGCTGCTGGCGCAGTGGTGGGTGCTAACTTTACCAACAACACATTTACTGGCGATGGCTCTCAGACAGCCTTCACGACCACTGTAGAGGCTGGATCAAAGAACAACGCACAAATCTACATTGATGGCGTTTACCAGCTAAAGTCTAGCTTCTCTGTGTCTGCTAACACCCTGACATTCACTGAGGCCCCACCGCTAAACTCGCAGATTGAAGTTATCATTGGTAATGCGCTCGATACGATTGCTGGTGATGCTGGTAATGTTGATTACAATCAAGGCGGCACTGGCGCACAGACACGCACAGTCGAGAACAAGCTGCAAGATGTTGTGTCGGTCAAAGACTTTGGTGCGACTGGCGATGGAACCACTAACGATACCGCAGCATTTACTTCCGCTGAAGCAGCAACCAGTTCGTTTATTCATGTTCCGGCTGGCACATATGTAGTTAATAGTCTTGCGCTTGACAAAACATACTACGGCGCGGGCGTTATAAAGTTGGATGGCACATTGCAGCCACAGATTTTAAGCAATGCCAGACCTAATACTGTGACCGTGTTCCCGCCAGTTACTAACGCCTCTAATGTGTTAAAGCCCGATGGCACTTGGCTTGATGTAAGTTCAAGCACAACATCTGGTTTACAAGAGGCTGTTAATTACGCTTGTGGTGATGGAACCGCTGGATCAGGCGATCATGATTTGCACATTGTTGGTGGTGAGGCTTCAACAGGCGGCGCGATTGTTTACAATTTATCAACCACTCTTGCGTTCCCATCAATGCAAGGCAAGAAGGTAACCTCTGGCGCAGTAACTTTAAACTTTACTAGTGGCATTGGAACTAATTCATGTGTGACTTTTGATAGCTGCATGATGGTTGATGTGAGGCTGCAAGGTTGCCAAATAGTTAACGGCGGCACTGGCACTGCATTGGTTTTTGAGCCAACCAATTCTTGCCCACTTGATACATTTGTACATCAAATCGTTGACAGTAGTTTCCACATTACAACTGTAGTAAACATCAACAACAGCGCACAAGCCAGTGACGCTGGGGCTGTTGTGCGGTTTGTTCCAACATCAGGAACACATGCATCAAACAATGGCATTGTAAACAGTACATTTATTTTTGATGAGATTAATCAAGAAAACACGGCATCAACCACTGCTGGTATCTGGATACAAAACAGCGCAGCAAACAAACCCTTCGCTAATAACTACATTAAGTGTCAACACGTTCACAATCAAACAGGCGTTGGCGTTCAAATAGGAACAACATCAGCGCACGCAGCAACTGCGTCTGGTAATACATACCAAATTGTTTCAAACAGCAATAGCGGCGCAAGCTCAGACTTTAATGTTTTTGAGGATCAAGCTGTTTTAAAAATTGCCAACGAAAATGCCAATGCAACTTATGGTCTTGTGTTGCAGTCATCCGCTGCTAACTGCACAATCATTAGTTCTTTGTTGCAAGGCTCAACCGCTGCTTATAATAACTTAGCAACAAACAAAACATCTAATCAATGGATTGGTGCAAAGCCTATTGCCGCATCGACTGCAATATCTGTTGGAGCCTCACCATTTGTTCATCAAAATACTTTATTAAGAGATCAACAGGTAATTGTTCAAGCTGGTACACTTACAGCTAACACACAGATTTCTCACGATGGCTCAACATATTATGATGTTGGTGCGGCAAACGGCATATTTAATCTACCGCGTGGAATGTATTTAAAGGTAACTTATTCATCTGCGCCTAGTATGCGCTATTATGAAGTATAGGAGATAAGAGATGGCTCTTTCAATGGCAACAAATTATAGTTCTGCACACGGCATAGATGTTGCCGTGCCAGTGGCTTACATACGAGTTGACAGTCTGCAATGCAAAAAAGACTTTGCTCAAGCTGCTGTTAGTTATTATCAAAGCGAGGGTGCTTTTAACGCAGACAGGCCAGCATTTAAAACAAAATTTATTTCTTTTGTGCCTGACGTTACTGATGGCTCAGACAACTTTATTAAGCAAGCCTACTTGCATCTCAAAACCCTAGATGACTTTTCTGGTGCGGAGGACGCATAATGACCATCAAAAAAACTGGCGGTATATTTGGAAGAAACCCAACCTTCAACGATGTAACGGTTGACGGAACTCTTACTGCATCTGCCGTTGGTCTTGATGGCGCAGTAACTATAAACGAAAGCGGCGCGGCTGTTAACTTTCGGGTTGAGGGTGACAACGATACTCATTTAATTTTTGCTGATGGAACAAATGACAGAGTTGGCATAGGCACAGATGAAACTGCTTTGTTCAATACTACAGGTGGCAACGCAAAATTGGTTGTAACCGGCAATAGCAGTTCAACGAGTATTAGCGGGAATACCAACGCAGCATTGGTAATTGCAAATGGCGATGGTACTGCAAACAATACCGCTGGATTACATTTTGCAAGAGAAGATGGTGACGGTGCGCCGAACTATGCTGGCGCAAGCATCGTGGCTCAATTCCCACAGGCGCAAATCAATGGTCAATATCCACAAGGCCAGATGGCTTTCTTTACATCAACAAGCCAGAATAGCGCACCTTCTGAAAAAATGCGTATCCCTGCTGGTGGCGGGTTACTTATTGGAACCGTTGACACTGATCTAAACGATACTGGCGATGCTGGTGTTTATGTTGAAGCTGGCGGTAGAACGAAGATAGCTGCAACTGGTCAAGAGGTTATGCAGATCAACCGATCTGAAGCAGACACCAGCAGCAGAAACATTATTCTGTTTTACCGCAATGGCGCAAATGTAGGTAAGATTACCGGTGATGGAACAAGCGTGGCTTATGTTACATCTAGTGACTACAGGCTCAAAGAAAATGTAACTGCAATCACTGGCGCGACTGATCGCCTCAAACAACTCAACCCTGTACGGTTTAACTTCATTGCTGATGCCAGCAAAACTGTTGATGGTTTTTTAGCGCATGAGGTTGAAGCTCATGTGCCAGAATCTGTTTTTGGGGTCAAAGATGAGATGGATGCTGAAGGTAACGCAGTCTATCAGGGTATTGACCAATCAAAACTTGTGCCGCTTCTCGTGGCAACCATACAAGAACTTGAGGCACGCATAACCGCGTTGGAGGCATAAATGGCACTCACTAAAGTATCGCAGGGCTTGATTGATGAGACTGGCTTAGATGCCAGCCTTCGAGCGTATACCAGAATATACATACCAGCGGATTACAATGCGGTTGGCGATGGCTCAACTGATGATGCCACTGCGATGCAGAACGCAATCAATGCTATCAATACGGCTGGCGGCGGCATCCTAGAACTTGGCGACAAGACCTACCGCATCGACACCAGCCTGACTATTTACGCAAACATGACAATCCGAAATGGTACACTTGATTTTAGCAATCAGGTGTCAACTGGTGGCGGTCAAACCCCATCAGATAACTCTGTTGGTTTGTTTTTGGCTAGTGGGATTTCTACAAGTCAGGCAGACATCAATGCCACAGTAAGCCGAGGCGACCATCAGATTACTGTTGTAAGCACAACCAACCTTGCGGCGAATGATGTAATTTATTTGCGTGATCCGAATGTGAACTTTGGTGATGGCGTTGATGAGACTTCAACAAAGAAAAGTGAGTATGCTGTAATTCGCAGTATTGATAGCGCAACTCAATTTACTCTACAGGCTGCGGCTGAAGATACTTACACATCTTCAACTGGTGTTGTTGACGTAATGACACCAAATGAAAATGTGGTCATTGAAAATCTGCGTTTGATTGGTAACAACGATAATTCAAATAGAACCACAGCAATCAATCTACAGTCTACACGCAATGCTATTGTCAGGAATGTACGCACAGAAAAATGGCAAAACCGTGGTGTGCGAATTGCAGAAAGTATCAATGCTCGCGTTGAGGGTTGTGAGTTCTTAGAGCATGATAATACTGGACTTGGGTATGGTGTGACATTTGTTGATGGTTGTTATGGCTGTGTTGTAGATAACTGTAATTTTATTTTTTGCAAACACGGTGCTGTTATTGGGGGCGGTGATCTTGTGTCAAGAGGTACAAAAGTATCGCGTTGCTCTTTTAGGGGATCAGTTGAGCAAGCTATTGATGGTCACCAAGGAACTTGTGACGATATAATCACAGAAAACTATATTGCGGCTGGCGATCATGCCGGACTGTCATCAGGTCAAAATGGCATTAACTATCGGGGCGGTAGCTGTGTCATTACTAATAATATGATTGATAGATCATACGATACAGGCATTGCTGTTTTTGCGGCTAAAGGCCCGAACCGTGAAAAGTTTGCTGTGATTACTGGCAACACAATTAAAAATATGAGGACAGGTGGTCGAGGAATTATTTGTAATTATGGCGACACTAATAGCAATCAACTGAGGTCATTGATCATCAGCAATAATGCGATGATGGAGTTGAACGGCGATTTTGAATACGGCATTGAGGTTCACGCCAACGAAGAAACAATCAGCAACTTAGTGATTTCTGGCAATACGATTGATGAGACTGATACCTATGGCATTTACTTACACCGCAGTAATTCAAAAAGCATCCAGTTCTTTACCATCAATAACAATGTTGTAAAATTAGCTGGCGGCACTGGTTTTGAAATTGGTGCTGGCACTAACTATGGAACAATTGTTGGCAATTCAATTTATGGCATTAACTCAGGCGACACTGCAATGGACATTGATGGCGGCAACATAACTGTTGATGGTAACCAGACCCACAATACGGCTACTGGCATTGATGTTTCTGGCGGAACAAATATCACATCTGGAGACAACGGTTAATGGACAACGGAATAATTAAATGAGCAAACCAACAGCTGCATCAGTTCAGGCTCAGATAAATACACATGAAGCCGTATGCGCGGAGAGATGGAAAGAGACCATTCTCCGTATCAAACGTATTGAGCAAATTATGATTGGTACAGCTGCTACCATGATCGTCTTACTCTTGAGCATGATTATGCGAGGCTGATATGGTTGTTGCCGAGGTGCTTACTGGTATTGCACTCGTGCAGCAATCCGTAAAATTCATAAAAGAAAATATTAGCACCGCCCAGGATATTGGGCAGATCGCAAGCCAGATAGATGATTTGTTTCGTGGCGAAAAGGAAGCCCAACAAGCCAGAGCTAAAAAATCAAGCACTGGTTTGGGCGATCAGTTTGGTGTTGATACTGTAGCGAAGGAAATCATAGACGCGCGCCTCGCTGCGGAACAGCTACAAGAGGTAGCGACCATGGTTGATATGCGTTTTGGACATGGAACGTGGGCTGGCATTATAGCTGAGAGAGCAAAGCGCATCCAAGAGGCCAAAGAACAAGCAGCGGCAGCTAGGCGTAAGAAAATACAAGAAGCCAAAGAGTTTGAGGAAACGATGAAACAGGTTGTTCTTGTTGGAACAATCATTGTCATAGCTGTAGGTTTGTTTATTTTCTTAATGGTCAGTGTAGCAAGGGCGTTTGTGATATGACAAAAAAGTTTGAAAAAGATACAACATATTCTCAGTATGATCTCGATGGTGATGGCATAATTACTGATGAAGAACTGGCTCATGCAAAAGAGATGAAGCAAGAGGAAGCAGAGCTACGCAAGCTGCTTGCTCAGCGGCGCATGGCAACAGCCACTCTTGTTTCAATGGGTGCATTTACCCTGGCCATGTTCTTTGTAGATATCGAGCGTGTCAATGCCCTGGGCGATATCAGTAATTTATTTTATTTGGCTGGCGCTGGCATTGTTGGTGCTTACATGGGTACGTCTGTATGGATGAGCAAAAAGTAATGGAGTGATATGTTTCAAGCCCTTGTTCTTGCTTGTATGGTTTTTGAACCGACTCAATGTTGGCAGCTAGAAGACCAACGGGGGCCGTATAGTTCCTACGAAAGATGCGAGGCTAGAGCTATGGAGATGTCAAGAAGCGTTTACATACACATGAAAGGCTACAAGCCAGTATCGTGGAAATGTCAGGCTTTGCCGAAAGGGAGACTAAGCACATGATTCAAGCATTGATCGGGCCTATCGCCTCACTAGCCGGTTCCTGGATGGAATCGAAAGTAGAGCAGACCAAAGCCAAAGGCGTTGTTGCCAAAGCAAAAGCCGAAGCAGAAGCGCAAGTTATGGTTACAGCTGCTACCCATGAAGCTGGCTGGGAAAAGATTATGGCTCAAGCCAGCGACAACAGCTGGAAAGATGAGGCCTGGACAATCTTATTCATTGTTATCATTGCCATGTGCTTCATACCATTTACTCAGCCCTATGTGGATCGTGGATTTGAGGCTCTGTCAAATACCCCTGACTGGTTTCAATGGGCAGTTTATGCTAGTATCGGTGCATCATTCGGTTTGAGGGGATTGAAAGGCTTTAAGAAATGAAACGAAAGTTTCCCAAGGTAGCAAAAGACGAAAAGTCTGGTGTTCCTAAAAAGTATGTTGCCGGCTCATCTAATCCCGATGCTACCAGGAAAGAGATTCTACGCACCAGGGCGTTATATCGGATGGGCAAACTGACTCCGGCCATGATGGACAAAATCAGCAAGGAAAGGTCAAAGCGATGAAGCTACCAGCCAATCTAGTGAAGCAAGTAGGCGGCATGGACAAGGCTAAAAAGATTTATAAACGCGGTCTTGGCGCTTACTACAGCTCTGGCAGTAGGCCAAAAGTTTCTGCCCATCAATGGGCTATGGGCCGGCTAAAGTCGGCAGCAACAGGCAAAGGCGGCGCAAGGAAAGCTGATGCCGATATTTTGAAAGGATAAAACTATGCCTATGGGAAAAGGAACATACGGTTCTAAAGTTGGCCGGCCATCAAAAGCAGATAAGGCAAACCCGAATCTAAAAAAGATGGCCATGATGCGGATGAAAAAAGCCAAAGGTAAAAATGCGAAGTAACTTTGAGCAATGCCTGGAGTGGTTGCTAAAGCATGAAGGCGGCTTTGTCGATCATCCTGATGATCCAGGTGGCATGACAAACAAGGGGATAACAGCGGCCACATATGGGCGCTGGCTCAATGAAGTGATGGATGTTGATACAGAAATCACAGAAGAATTGATGCGAAACATTCCTAATAATCATGTCGAGGCAATCTATCGTGAGGAATACTGGAACCGTATTGCTGGTGATAAACTGCCTTCTGGTCTTGATTGGTCTATATTTGATTGGGCTGTCAATTCTGGAACTGGCCGTGCTGCGAGAGCCTTACAACGTGAAATAGGCGTAGCAGCTGATGGCGGCATCGGCCCTGTTACGCTTGCAGCTGTCGCAAAAAAAGACACCCTCGAATTAATCGAGGGCATCTATCAAAAGCGCCAGAACTTTTATGAGAAGCTAAGTACCTTTGATACGTTTGGCACTGGTTGGACTCGCCGCAACGAGGAAACCAAAGAGCAAGCTATCAGTCTAATATAGTCATCCCGTTCTTTAGACCTTTAGCCCGTTTGATCCAGCCACGGCGCTCGATGGCCATCAGATGCTTTGCAATGGTAGGCATCGACACATCAAACTTTGCAGCTATATCTTTGTGCATTGGCATTGTGCCGGCCTCATCAAAATGCTGCTTGATGTAATCAAATACCTGTTTCTGTTTTTCTGTCAGATTAAACTTTTCCATTATGTTGCGGCTCCTAATCTAGCCAGATGTTTCTTGTATGATTCGGTGACAATTTCCATGCCGGATTCATCCAGCTGATCGAGGATTGCCTGGTTGTTCTGACGCAGCTGCTTGAGCATTGTCATTCTTTCGCGTGGTGGCAGCTCTTTGCCTGATGCAGTTTTCTCTGCTTGGCTGTAAGTTGTCATCATCTTCAAGAACGCATTGGCAAAATCATCTATGCTGTTGCATGGATCGCCAACATTATTGCCTGTTGCAGATACCATCTGATAACTAACAGCTGGTTCCTCGGCCATAGGCGGTTCCTCAACCGGCTCTATGATCTCTGGGGCATCTTCTACCACAATTTCTGCTTCTGGCTGTTCTGGGGCTTTCTGTGGCGCCTCGATTGCATCCAATGGGTTGGCCGGTGGTGTTACGTTTACCGGCTCTGTTGGATAATCCTGGGCTTCTTCTGCCGTGACCACACCCTTGAGCGCATCGGGGAAAGCATCACGCAAGGCAAAGCCTCGCGCCCTCATGGTCAACATCCGATCAGGATATTGTGTCCACGGGCCTTGCCTTCCCCATAGCCGCGCCCGTTTTGCATCTTCAACCGAAAAGCTCTTTGTTGTTTCCTCGATTTCTTCTTGATACCGGCGTTTTACTTTGCAGTAGGCGGTGCGCTTGTCGCCTTCACCCTCAACCCATTCGGATACACCAGCGCAGCGCGGATCATTCTTGACCAGGGCAAGGGCTGCATCTCCGTAGACGCTGGGCTTGCCATTGATAACTGCAATGTTCTGCAATGCTTGCAGTGGTTGCAGCCCCAGCTCATAGCCCCATTGCACGGCCACAAGAACGTCCTGTGGCTTGCCTTTGTAGTTGGTTGGAACCATGCCGGAGCTGGCCACCATCTTGGAAAACTCCATAGCTTCGCTCATGGTTTGCGGTGCGAGTGTTGGTAACTTGTTCATTTGACCCTCTTTACTGTTACAGTTTTCTGCCGTGCCTCTGATTCTGGAACGGCTGGTTTTAATTCATGGTTACAAGACGGGCAGCACTCAGCTGGCTTTGCCTTGGTTCTACGGAATGGCCATGCCACATTGTAGGCGATGCCGGTTTCATTATCGACAATGGTAGCCTTTGTATGGTTGCCCATAGCCCCCATCAAATACTGGCCATGCGTGTCTTTCATTGTTTGATCGACCTTGATTGCTTCATTGGCATCATCAATGGACAATACCGAATCAATCAAATCAGGATCAAGCTCGATAGGTTCTTCAACTGGCTCAGTGTAAAACTGCGCCATTTCTTCTGCGGTCTTTGGCGCTGGGTAAGTACCGTTTGCCATGTGTTGTTCAAACTCTGCCACAGATTCGGTGATCTGTTTAACGGCTGCTTCGTGCCGTTCAAAGATATGGATAGTAATCTTCCGGCCAGCATAGCAAGTAAACAGGATACCAAACTTTGCATCATGGCACATCATACCCGCTTGCAGCTGCAACGGGCCTCGGTGCAATGGTGGATCGTTCGGTTTTTCTGGCACTGTCGTATACTTGGCTTCAAGAATGACCAGGCCATCGAGCGTGATCTCTCCGTCCTGGTTCATAACAGTGATGCCCTGGCCTTCATTGCTGTATATCGTTTGAGGCTTGGCCAAGGGCAGCAACCCATCATCTGAATAATACAGCTCCATCTCTGGATGTTTCTTTGCTGCCGGCTCTCCGTTTTCTGTGTGGTTTATCATCTCATCGAAATGAAACCCCAGCATAGATAGGCCGCGCTTCAAGATAATAGGCTCGACAGCTGTACCAATGTCTGCCGGCAAGCTGTCCAGGGGCGCCGGCTGTATGCCTTTTACGGCATCCTTTGCCCTATCTATAATCTCATAAGGGCTATCCCATTTGCTATATCCAAGCCAAGCAGGGATAACGCTGCCCGA